>Ga0208571_1000744_pt1 | contig 11284 bp, 7 predicted proteins | sample DeeseametaMP0103_FD_184223 | JGI IMG/M metagenome (GOLD analysis project Ga0208571, IMG submission 184223) | Marine microbial communities from the Deep Atlantic Ocean - MP0103 (SPAdes) | ecosystem: Environmental > Aquatic > Marine > Oceanic | place: Atlantic Ocean | collected 2010-12-22
TGTCATGTGCAGGACTGCGCCAGCGTCCACGTAAAAATATTGTAGTCAGCGGTTTGCCAAAGTCGTGACAGAGTGCACCAAACATTAATTCCAAATCCTTTTTATCATCACCTTTTCTTAATCCTGCCGCCTCGTCCAAAACAAGCAGAGTATGGATCCAAACATCACCTTCCGGATGCCATTCCGGATCTTGCGGAACACCGATAAGTGCTTTCAGTTCCGGAAAATAAGCTAAAATTCCCAGCTTTTCGGCGGCGTCTAAACCAATGGATGGTCTTTTTGCTTTCAGAAGCAACTTCCGGAATTCTTCAAAAATCCGCTCCCTGGATAACTCGCTAAGATTTAATTGGCGACAGAGTTTTACGGTTTCCGGAGCAATTTCAAATTCAAGACGTGCTGAAAACTGCATTGCTCTCAAAACCCTTAACGGATCTTCGGAAAAAGAGGGGCCGATATGCCTCAGTACTTTACGCTTTAAGTCTCTTAATCCATCAAAAGGATCCAGAAATTCTTGATTTAACAAATCATAACCGATGCTGTTAATGGTGAAGTCACGGCGCGAGGCGGCTTTTTGGTAACTCATTGTTGAATCGGGTGTGACCAAAAATCCACGATGCCCCTTACCGGTCTTGCTTTCAGATCTGGGCAGACTAAAATCATATTCTGCATTTGAAGTTTTAAGTTTCAGTACACCAAAACTTTTTCCGACTGTATGAAGAACTCCAAATTTTTGGAGTACAGATTCGAGTGCTTCAGGGCTCATTCCAAAAATTTCCACATCCAAGTCTTTTGATATTCTCCGACCCATGCAGTGGTCTCGCACTGCCCCGCCGACAAGAATACTACGACCTTTATACTTGGCAATTGCCTTTGCGATTTTGATCAGTTCCGGAGGAGTTGGCAGGAGGGGCATGAAGGTTTTCTGGGTTTGATAATTAAGTTTGTACGCACCTTCAGCTATAAACTGAGTTCACAAAAATCTTGCTGCACAATGTTTGCGTACAGTATATTTCAGGCACGCTTCAAAAGTTCATCAAAATAATCGATGGTTGGCCGCAGCCCTTCTTCGAGAGTTATTTTAGGTTCCCAGCCGAGTCTCTTTTTGGCCAGGGTGATATCCGGTCTGCGTCGTCCGGGATCATCTGGGCGAGCAGCGATTTTCACCAGTTTTGAACTGGAGTTAGTCATCGCCAGTACTTTTTCAGCCAACTCAATCATGGTGAATTCTCCAGGATTTCCTGTATTCACCGGGCCGATAAAATCTTCTGTTTCCATCATTCTATACATCGCATCCACCAATTCCGTAACATAACAAAAACTACGGCTTTGCAAGCCATCTCCATGAATGATAATTGGCTCACCTTTGAGTGCCGCAACAATAAAATTACTGACGACTCTGCCGTCATCCGGATGCATTCTGGGACCGTATGTGTTGAAGATTCGAATGATTTTTACATCAACCTGACTTTGCCGATGATAGTCCATCATCAAGGTTTCCGCTAAACGTTTTCCTTCATCATAGCAACTTCGCAAACCGACAGGATTGACATTACCAAAATAACTTTCCGGTTGAGGATGCACTTGCGGATCACCGTAAACCTCTGAGGTGGAAGCCTGCAAAATACGGGCTTTAACACGTTTCGCCAATCCCAGCATGTTAAGAGTACCCATGACATTGGTTTTTGCGGTTTTTACCGGATTGTACTGATAATGAACCGGAGATGCCGGGCAGGCTAAATTGAAAATCCAGTCAACTTCTAAAAGAATCGGCTCCACGATATCATGCCGGATCAACTCGAAATTAGGATTATTCTCTAGTTGATGTAAATTTGATTTACTTCCTGTAAAAAAATTGTCAATTGCGATAACCTCATGTCCTTCAGTGATCAGACGATCACAAAGGAATGAACCAACAAAACCGGCACCTCCGGTTACAAGCACTTTTTTCATTAAGAAATCTCAGTTAGTTCTGAAAAATAATATGTCGCATTATAGCCTGAATAACTTCCAAGATTCAAGGCGGACTGAAGTTTGACAGGCTTAAAAAGCAATAATGATGTTCTTGTATAATGTCAACAAGGTATCTTTTCTATCGAAGTAAGAAATCTTATCCTTCCGGTTTCATTGATTACAACAAAAATTAAGTCTGGTTTGGATCTGGCAATATCAGCCGGGAGAACACGGAAATTTCCGAAACTTTCTCTCAATATTGAATATAGCATTGCGACTTCAGGACACTCGGATTATTATCTACGATTGGAAACCTGTGCAATTGCGTAGGAACAAGACTTTGATTGTAAGCTGTACGGATTCCATTTGTAAATCAACCTGCAGCACCGGTGATTCTCAAGGGCCGATCCGGAATTATCAATCCGGGAATCAGTGTAAACGGATCAATACTTTTATATTTTTACAAGGAGAAATTATGTTGACGGAAGAAAGACAAAAAGATTTGGAAACCGCGATTTCGCAAATTGAACGCCAGTTTGGAAAAGGTTCAATTATGAAAATGGACGGTTCCACTGTGGGAAAGTTTCCTACGGTCAGTGCCGGAAATTTAGCACTGGACATTGCTCTGGGAATTGGAGGTTTGCCGCGAGGACGGATTGTTGAAATTTATGGTCCGGAAGCATCCGGTAAAACAACCATAGCCTTATGTGCGATTGCGGAAGTCCAAAAAATAGGCGGTGTTGCTGTTTTCATAGACGCGGAACATGCCTTTGACCGTAACAATGCCAAAACATTGGGTGTTCAGGTTGAAGATCTTTTACTGGCTCAACCTGACTACGGGGAACAGGGTTTGGAAATCGCGGAGCAGCTTGTTCGCGTCGGTAAAGTTGATATGGTTGTTATTGACTCTGTAGCAGCGCTTGTTCCTAAAAACGAATTGGAAGGAGACATGGGTGACTCACACATGGGATTGCACGCACGCTTGATGTCGCAAGCTCTGAGAAAATTATCAGGTGTGATCTCAAAGTCGAACACAATTTTCATTTTTATCAATCAGCTTCGTTCAAAAATTGGTGTAGTTTTTGGAAATCCTGAAACAACCACAGGCGGAAATGCTCTCAAATTTTACTCCACCGTACGCCTTGATATTCGACGTGCGAGTCAGATTAAGGTTGGAGATGAAGTCAAAGGGCACAGAATGAAAATAAAGGTTGCCAAAAACAAATTGGCTCCGCCGTTTCGTATTGCTGAAGTTGATTTGATCTATGGGGTTGGCATCTCTAAAATGGGTGTTTTACTGGATTTGGCAGTAACTGATGAAATTGTGCAAAAAAGCGGAACATGGTTCTCTTACGAAAAAGAGCGCTTGGGACAGGGCCGCGACAACTCCATCAAGTTTTTGGAAGAAAATCCTGAAATTGCGGATGTCATCAATCTCAAAGTTCGGGCTTCGCACAATCTTGATGCTCCAGATTCAACACAGGAAACGCAGAAAACGGCTACTGAGGAATGAGCGATACTGACTCTTTGCCGGATACAGCAAAGCCGTCTCATAAAAAAATTGAGGACTTTCTCAGCGGAGGGTTTCCTGAAGTTTCAGTGGAAGAAGCTCTTGCAACCGGAAATATACTGCTTGATGTACGCACCGCGGAAGAATTTTGGAAGGGCAGTATTCCGGAAGCAAGAAGTTTTCCGCTATTTGATAATTTGGAACGCGCGGAAATTGGAACTATTTATAAACAGGTTGGACGAGATGCCGCGGTTGTGAAAGGTTTGGAGTTTTTTGAACCGAGACTCCAGCAGTTTTTATGTTCGCTTTCGGCGATAAAATCTCAGCAACTTGTTGTATATTGCGCCCGCGGGGGGATGAGGTCAGTGTCGGTTGTCAGGCTGCTGCGGGAACATGGATTCAGGACTTTTCAACTGCAAGGTGGTTATAAAAATTATCGGCAATTTGTTTTAAGGAAACTTGAAAAACCTGTGCCACCTCTCATTGTGCTGCATGGTCAGACTGGTGTCGGAAAGACAATGCTCCTGCAAAAACTTCCGGATCATTTGGATTTAGAAGGCCTGGCCCAACATCGTAGTTCTTTGTTTGGTGCTATTCACAAAACTCCCCGTACCCAGAAAGATTTTGAAGCACTGCTGGTTCAAAAATTAAAAAAACTGCCGGATACGGTTCCTCTTTTTGTTGAAGGCGAAAGCCGGAAAGTTGGACAAGTTTTTGTTCCACAGTCTTTTGCAAAGGCAATGAAGGACGGGACGCTGGTACTGCTGAGCGCAAAGCTGGAAACCCGTATTAGTCGCATAGTTCAGGAGTATCAAATTTGTGATGAACAAAGTATTCAACAAATTGACTCGATATTGCAGTCATTACAAATTGCACTCGGAAAGCTTAAAGTCGAACAATTGCGCAAGTGGCTGAAACAAGGTGAGATTGAAAACATTGTACACATGCTTTTGTTAGACTACTATGACCCACGTTACAAGCACGCAATGAGTAAATATGAGTTTATGCTGGAACTTTCTACTGAAGACTTGAATCAGGCTGCCGGTGAGTTAATTGGATTTCGAAATGAAATAATTGACAGCTGTTGAAAACAAATACGTAAAAAGATATTCTTTAATAAGAAACTGATATAATTAATTATTATTTCTATAAATGAGAAAAACATCTTTATTTATTCTCTTGATATTAACTGTCTTTTTAGTTTGTCAGGCAACAAGTGGATACTCAAAAAGCAGTAATAATTTTGTTGAAATAAAGACGAATTTCGGCTCATTCCCACTAGCTATTCCCACTCTTCGTTTACCAGAGCTTCCCTCCTTTGCGCTGGTTTCAGTTTCGGAGGCAACTTATCCTGAGCTTCCAGACTGGAATTACTCACGATTTATTCCGAAAGAACCCAGTTGGCTCGATCAGTCAGGCAAATTTTACAAAGAAGGTATTGTTCAATTATTTCGGGGCAACCTGAATGTGGCACTTAAAAGATTTCAGGCAGTTACAGACAATTATCCGGAAACGCCCTGGTTTGCACCAGCTTGGTTTTGGCAGGGTCAAATAACAGCGAAGCAAGAAAAATTTGCTCAAGCAGAGAAAACACTTACATATTTTCTGGATTTAATTAAACAAAAAAAAAGTTCGGAACTCTTTCTTGAATACCAGAATTTCAGTCGCTACACATTAGCATGGTTGGCCTTGAAGCAAAATAAATATAAAGATGCGCTTGAACAAATACAGAAATATGAAAAAAAAATCAGTGTAAAGAAAATTCGGATCCAACTCCTTTATCTGAAATACCTGACCTATGTAAAATTGAAGAAGAGCGCCCCAATTTTTGTGGAGCTCAATATTTTGATTCAAGATAATCCCTTTGATTTTGAGCATGTGGTACGCTTGGCCGAATTTTACTTTGCGGAAAAAAGATGGCAAGAATTAGCGGATTTAGTTGCTGCCCAAGCTGCTGAGTCCATTTTTTACAATGACCCTCAAATGGAACATTTTTTATGGCTTGGAGTGGTTGCAGAAATGAGTTTGAAACAATGGTCTAATGCACAAAAAACGTTGAAGTCCTTGGATGAGCTAGGCGTCAGGAATCCGGATCAACTTGCCAGGGCATATTCAAGACTTTATATGGAGGTCAAACAATTTGAATCAGCGTGGATAAACTGGGCTAAAATTGAAGATGAACTAATCCGTGAACGAAGCTTACGAGAATTAATACACCATGCAAGCAAAAGTGAAGATTATAAGTTTTTACTTAAAAAATTACCGGAACTAAAGTCTGTAGCTCAATCTTGGCGTGCATGGCAAGGAGAAATGGAACTGATTTATGCCTATCTTTACTTGCGTTTGGGACAGAGAAAAAAGGCTCAACAATGGCTGCAATGGTCGCTCAAACATTCAGTGCCGGAAGGAAACGAGCAAATTTCAAAAATTGTTCATGAAGAAAGTCTTTTTCTCAGTACAGTCATGGAGTTGCTCAATGCTGATTATGAAAAGGCATACCTGAATTTAAAACAATTACTTGAAAATTACTCCAGTTCAGCACGATTGTCAGATTACTATTTTTGGTACGGAGTTATGCTGTATGAAATTGATAAGAGGCATTTGGAAGCAATCATGGCAATGCGTCAAGTAGATCAAAAAGGAGAACGTGATGATGATCGTTGGTTTCTGCTTGGTAAAGTAAATCATGATCAGCAAAAGTGGAGTCCTGCAATCTTTGCTTTTTCTACTTTAAAAAAGCTTCATCCCAATTCTCGATTTCTGCAAGAAGGTCTATATTTACAGGCACAGGCATATTATGAGCAAAAACAATATAATTCAGCATTGGAAGTCTTAAATGACCTGAACAGTGCTTTTGATCCTCTGAAACAACCTGTGAGAGCTATTCACTTAAGGGTTTTGATACTTGTCGCAATGCAAAGGTATGAGCAGGCAGATGATGTGCTCCGTCACAAGATTGCGCAGCATCCAGATTTTTCTCTGATAAAATTGAGGGTTGAAGTGTTGAAACACATCAAAGATCCTCGGCGAATTCTAAGTGTGACAGGAGTTGGGCTAGGACTTTCTACCAGCGAAGATCAAGGCTTTCTTTACTTTCATCGTGCAAATGCTCTTTATGATACGAAAAAATATGAAGAAGCGGACACCTATTTTAATCTAGCCTTAAAAAATCCTCCAAAAGGTAGTAAGCGTGTTATTCAATACCGCATTTTGAGAATTCAGTATGAGTTGGGACGGATTCCTGAATTACTAAAAGGTGCTTATAAATTTTTGAAAGTGAGCAATGAGGATGATTATAGCTACAAAATATTGCATTTGCTGGGAAATTATTTTCTTGAACTGAAGCAAAAAGAGAAGGCTGCTCCATATTTAAAGCAACTTGTTGTCAATTATAAAAAATCTGTACGCCAGGTAGAACTTGCTCCGGAAAAAAGAGTCGAACAGATTGTGATTATAGGTGAACTTTACAACGAGTTGGCCAATTATGAGATGGCTGAGCGTTGGCTGAACCAAGCCTTAAAATCAATGGAAACGGTGGATGATGGACGAAAGAAATGGCAGCTGCATATCCTCAGAGAAAAGGGTTTGGCACTTTTCCAGCTGGGTAAACATCGCCAGGCGCTGGCTGCAAGTCTGAAGGTTCTATATCTTGACCGCGGTTTATCACTACAAAAAAGCTACGATCTCAATTTGCGAATTGCGTCAAGTTATGTTCAGCTGGAACGGAGTTCGGAAGCGATGGCGATTTACCGTAAAATGTTAAAAAAGTTTAAAACCCCGGAACGTAAACTGGAAGTTGAGAAACTCCTGCGTAATTTGACGCAATAAGAAAGAAATTGAATTAATTCTTTGCAGGATGTTTCACGTGAAACAAGTGTTATGAATTTCAAAATCATTGCTATCGATGGTCCAACTGGTGTTGGGAAAAGCACAATTGCTCGTCAACTTGCCGAGAAACTGCGTTTTTTGTATGTTGATACCGGTGCAATGTTCCGCTGCCTTGCTTGGAGTTGGGGAAAGAAGGGCTGTCCTGAAAGTGATGAGTTACTTACTGAGTTGGGTAATCAAACAAGGATTGTATTTGAAGATGAGTTTGTTATTTGCGATGATACAGATGTGACACAGGAAATTCGGACAGAACGAATTTCCAAACTTGCTTCTAAAATCAGCCGATTCACCTTAATCAGAAAGGTGATGAAAAATCAGCAACGAGCTCTGGTTGAAGAAGTCCGCAAGTCAGAAAGTTACCCTGGTGCTGTTTTGGAGGGTAGAGATATCGGCACAGTTGTTTTTCCGGCTGCGGAATTCAAATTTTACATAGATGCGTCTCCGGAGATTCGTGCTAAACGCAGGTTGCTGCAGTTGCAGGAACATTGTGAAGAAGCAAATTATGAGGACATATTAACAGCCCTTCGTAAGCGTGATTTTCAGGATCAAAACCGTGAAGTTGCTCCTTTGCGTCCAGCAGAGAATGCAATTATTGTTGATACAGGAAAGCTCAACGCTCAACAGGTTTTGGAGCATTTGCTTGACTGTGTCGCAAAAGAAAAAGGAGTCAGCCAGCCCGGAGTTCAATGATTGTTAAATATCTTAACGTTTTTTAAGGTGGTATCATGAAAGCAGTTATTCTCGCAGCTAATCGCAGTACCCGATTGAGTCCGTTTATTGAAACCCGCTGTAAACCCATGATTCGCATTGCGGGGCAATACATACTTGAAAATACGATTTTATTTCTTAAGGAAGCAGGAATTCACGAAATTGTACTCGTAGTTAATCATCAGCAAGACCTTATCCGCCGCTATTTTGGAAGTGGAAAAATATTTGGGGTGAATCTTCAATATGTCGTTCAGGATGAACTACAGGGTATTGGACATGCCTTAAGCCTTTGTCAGACGTCTTTGGAGAAGAAGCCGTTTTTGTTGGTTTATGGAGATGTGCTGACTGATAACAATCCCTTTTTATCCATTCTGCAAACCTACTCTGAGATGGACAGAGAAGTTGCCTTGATTGCCTTGCCGGAGTCTTCAAAAGAGTTTGGCAATGTCTATCTGGATCATGAAATGAAAATCAGCCGTTTGGTTGAAAAACCTCAGGCAAATCAGGCAAATTATGTTTTTGCGGGAATGTTTGTTTTGTTTCCGAAGATTTTTGATTTGTTGGAAAAGAATCAGAATGATATTTCCCGCTGTTACGAACAAATGATTGAAGCCGGAGGACTTCAGGCTTGTTTGTGGGAAAAAGGATGGATTGATATGATCCATCCCTGGCATATTTTGGAAGCAAACCGGATGTTAATGAGTTCCTGGAAAACTGCTGAGATTGATGCTAGTGCAAAATTGCTGGGACATGTGCATCTGGAAGGTGCTGTTCGAATTGGGTCTAATGTAACTGTTGAATCCGGAACAGTACTTAAAGGACCTTGTTATATCGGCTCCGATTCTTATGTAGGAAATAATTCCCTCATCCGAAATTATAGCGCAATTGGTCCGGGTTCCATTGTTGGGTACGGATCAGAGTTGAAAAACTGTGTGCTCTTTGGAAATAATGACGTTGGCCGACTTTCATTTGTCGGAGATAGCGTTATGGGAGAAAATGTAAAATCAGGTTCCGGGCTGACTACGGTAAATCACACAGTCGATTATAGTCTAATTAGCTGCAAGTCCAACTCGGAATTGATCGAAACCGGTTTAACAAAACTGGGCGCGTTTATTGGTGATAGTGTGTCCATAGGAGCCCGACATACACTTGGACCCGGAACCATTGTGGAGTCCGGAAAAATCATTGCGGATTGTATTACTCTCTAATTTTGATGGTTTCAAAATAACTCTGAAACCCATGTTGTCATTTCGAATGTAGAAATAAATCTTCATGATATTAGTGCTTAACACAAAATAGATTTTTAGCTTCGTAAGCAATGAAACTTTTTTAAGACTTTTTACTTTTCCATCAAAGATAACAACCAAAACTAATCATACGGCAAAGCAAAAAATGTGTGGCATAAGCGGCATTGTCCATTCAGAAAATATTGGCAGAAATTTATTTAATTCAATCCGTAACTTGGAGTATCGTGGCTACGATTCCTGTGGAATGGCCATGCTGCAACAAGGAGAGCTTGATTTGCGAAAAAATGTTGGAGGGATTGATGAAGTCAATGCAATAGAAAAATTGGACCAAATGCAGGGCAGCATCGGAATTGCACACACGCGTTGGGCAACACACGGTGGAGTAACTCAGGAAAACGCTCATCCCCACCTTTCGCCTGACCGGAAATTTGTAATCGTACACAACGGAATTATTTCTAACTATCAGGAATTGCGTGAACGCCTTCTGGGTCAGGGAGTTGTTTTTAAATCATTGACTGATACAGAGGTTTTCGTCAACTTGTTGGAGGAATCATACTCAAAATACAATGATTTAGAAAAAGCCTTTTTAGCGGCGCTAGGAGAAATCAAAGGTTCATTTTCAATTGTTATGCTTTCGTCACATGATCCGGATCACTTGTACTGTGTAAAAAAAGAGTCGCCCTTACTTCTCGGTCTGGGCGAGGGATGCAATTATGTTGGTTCAGATCTCAATGCGTTTTTGGAGTACACCAGAAAGGCCATAGTTCTGGATGATGGAGAATATGTTGTTTTAGGCCGGAATGAATACCAAATTCGTAAAGTGGAAAACGGCGAACTTGTTGAAAAAAAAGTTTTACACATTGACTGGGATGTAGAAACGAGTAAAAAGGGGGGTTACTCCCACTATATGCTTAAGGAAATATTTGATGAACCACAGACTGTACGACAGGCATTGAAAATTCCGCGGGAACAAATTTCCGGATTTGCCGAGATGTTGACAGATGCTACCCATGCCTACTTGATGGGAGTTGGAACAACTTATTATGTGGCGAATATCAGTCAGTATTTTTTTTCAACTTTGGCAAACCAATACTACCCGGCGCTGAGTTCTGATGAGTTTTCTGTTGTTCGGATTGAGTCCGGAGATATGGTGCTGGCACTTTCTCAATCCGGAGAAACCTATGATACAAAAACTTCGTTAGAATATGCAAAGACTCATGGAGCGAAAACTGCGGCGGTTGTAAATGTGATGGGCTCGGCAATCAGTATGATGGTTGATCAGGTGATTATGCAGGGCTCCGGTCCAGAAATATGTGTTGTTTCAACTAAAGCCGCTTTGGCTCAAACCTTCATAATGCTGCGTGTAGCCTTGGAATTGGGGCTGATGCGGAAGCAAATAACGCAGAAAGATTATCAAACACATCAACAGGATCTGGAATCATTTCCGCAAATGGTTGAGCAAATTCTCAATGAACAATCCGGATTTGTGCGCAACATCGCGCGGGCTACCAGTCATGTTGAGCATTGGTTGTTTCTCGGCTGCGGTGTTTATTATCCTGTTGCCATGGAGTCTGCGCTCAAAATGAAAGAAATTACTTACCAACACGCGGAAGGAATGCCGGCAGGATTTCTTAAACACGGAACGCTGTCAATGGTTGAACCAGCTTTGCACACCTTGTTTTTTGTGCCTCTTCCGGAACAAAAAGTTTTACATGAACGTACGCTGAATGCCATGGAACAAGTTAAAACTCGTGGAGGTACTGTGATTGCAATTATGTTTCAAGGTGACGAACGCACTCTGGCTGTAACAAATCAAGCAATCCAACTACCTCAGATGAGTTCCTTGTGTGCCCCGCTGGCGCAGATGATTATGGCGCAGATGTTTGCGTATTATGCGGCATTAGATTTAGGCCGCAATATTGATAAGCCCAGAAATTTGGCAAAATCTGTAACTGTTGGCTGAAACGTTTCCTCCCCCAAA
>Ga0208571_1000755_pt1 | contig 11157 bp, 9 predicted proteins | sample DeeseametaMP0103_FD_184223 | JGI IMG/M metagenome (GOLD analysis project Ga0208571, IMG submission 184223) | Marine microbial communities from the Deep Atlantic Ocean - MP0103 (SPAdes) | ecosystem: Environmental > Aquatic > Marine > Oceanic | place: Atlantic Ocean | collected 2010-12-22
GGGAACGGTTGTCTGCTTGGAGCGAGATGGCAATGATATATGGAGTGTGGCTTGGGTGGTGAGACCAGAATTGTTGAAAAGTTTAAACTAACCCCGACGTGTCGGGGAATCGACCTGTTATGTCTTAAAGTGAATAGAGAAGTAGAGATATGAAACGACTTTACTTCAAATCAGCCCCGCCAAGTAGCGGGGTTTTTTGTTTATCGTCTCTGCTGTAGATTAAAAACATACAGTTTTAAATTTTTCTAATAAATATTTATCTTAAGGTGAAGATAGTTGGTAACTAAGGAATTAATGGAAAATTCAATGCGACCTAATTCGTTCAGAACTTTGAAACATACTTTAAGCTGGCTGATTGTGTGGGGTATTGCTTTTGGATATATTGAGGCAGTCGTAGTCATCTACCTCCGAAAAATTTATTATCCTGATGGATTTAGGTTTCCCATCGTATTGGCAGACATCGATATTGCTGCTGTGGAAATGATGCGGGAGTTAATGACACTAATCATAATATTGGCAGTGGCAGAATTGACCTTCCGGACGTTCCTTAAAAAATTTGCAGCGTTTATGATTATATTCGGGATATGGGATATTTTCTACTACATTTTCCTGAAGATATATTTGGATTGGCCTGAAAGTTTTTTCACATGGGATATTCTGTTTCTCCTCCCGTTTCCTTGGGTTGGCCCTGTACTGGCACCAATACTTTTGTCCTTATCATTAATCTATGCTGGAGTTGTAATCCTAGTGGAGATGAATAGGGGTTACCACTTCCAGATCGATAAAAGGTTCTGGATAATGGAAATAATAGCAGGAATAATAATCATTATTTCTTTTATGATAAATGGGATTGTTGTTATAAATCAAACGATTCCAGCATCCTTTCCTTGGCTTATTTTCCTAGTAGGTTTGTTTTTCGGGTTGGTTGTTTTCCATTATTGTCTGGTGAAAAATTCGAACGTTTTAAGTGATCCATAACAATTATATTATTACCAATCAAGTCCCGCCCAGTAGCGGGGTTTTTCAAATAGTCTCCTCACGGGGGCTTTTTTGTTTGTGGGATGATGGGTAGATTTGAATTATGAAAGTGATTGAAAATGAAATATTCTGAGATCAACTGGTCTACGGTGATTGTATTGATAACATGTGCGGTTCTTGTTTCACCATTATTGGCGATCAGCCCGCCAAATACGGGATCGTTTCCACCGAACTTCTGGGAAACCATGCGCAACCGTGATGTTGGAATGGATTATGGGGACCCGGGTTGGAAAAAGAAAATACATGATTGGTCAACTTCAGGTAACCGAAATACTCAGTTAGAATTTTTTATCCCGGTCTTGCTGGGTAAATATGCTAATGCTACATCTTATTTTAATGCTGCTGATTACCAGAACTTGCTTTTTGATAATAATTCTAATGGGTCCATGAAAGAATATTATGCTGAAATTTCATACGGCAATTTTACAGTGGATGGAGTGGCCGGAGGCTGGTATCAATCAACTTACACGATGGAACAGGCAGAACAAAATACCCGGGGCTATGTGGCTGAAGTTGTACAACTGGCCGATCCTGATTATGATTTCAGCCAGTATGATAATGACGGGCCTGATAACGTTCCCAATTCAGGAGATGACGACGGCTTTGTTGATGGTATCATCGTGGTATATTCCGGTTGTGGTGCGGAAGTGAACGAAGGAAACAATAATATCTGGCCCCACCAGAGCAGTCTCTATAATGATCAATATCAAACAAATGACCCATCAGCAAATGGAGGCTATGTCATTGTTAACACCTATGCTGTCTGCCCAGAACTTTCCGGCGGCGGAGATTGTTGGACTAACCAAATCCGTCCAATTGGAGTATATGCACACGAATTTGGTCATATACTGGGTCTTCCTGATCTATATGATCGGGATGATTCTTCAGCAGGTATTGGATCATGGTGTCTTATGGCTAGCGGTTCCCATAATGGTCAATTGGGTACAACCCCAGCCCATATGTCTGTATGGTGTAAGATGCAGCTGAATTGGTTGGACCCGGTGGTATTAGCCAGTGATGAGACGGATTTTTCCTTCCCACCAATTACCAATAATGGTTTTGCTCTGCAGATCTGGGAAGATGATTATAATTGGAGCAGTTACTTTTTAATTGAGAACCGAAAGAGTGTTGGTTTTGATAGTGAACTTCCTGGGCAGGGTTTAATGATTTATCATATCGATGAAAATAAAGGATGGGGAATGAATAATTGGGGTGGAGGTACCGTCAATGATGATGAAACACACAAACTGGTAGACCTGGAAGAAGCAGATGGCAATGATGATCTGGATAACAATCAAAACAATGGTGATGATGGTGATTCCTATCCGGGCAGTTCTAATAATATTGAATTTTCAAGTAGCAGTTATCCCAATTCTAATCACTATAATGGCAATACCTCTGGTATTGCTCTTACTGATATCAGTGATCAGGATACGGTTATAATCGCCAATGTTAATATTCGTCCCGAGCAGGGCTACGCTATTGTGTATGATGAATTAGGGATCAGTGGTTTAAGCTATGGCTATTCTGATCCAGCAGTAGATACTTGGGGTGGAGTATTATTCACACCAACTGGTGATGGATATCTCACTGAAGTTGATGTTGGATTAGTGGCTGAACAGGCAACTTTTGAGATTTATATCTATGAATATTTTGATGGGAATACGCCCGGTGGGGAACTGGCAAATAAAAGTGTAACCACTACAGAATTTGGCTGGGTATCCGTGTCTATTGATTCAATAGCTGTTTATGAAAATACAGATTTTTTTATTGGGTTTAACATGAATGAAAACTACTTGAGTATAGATGACTCTGGCGACCTGGATGGTAGGTCCTACATTTCTTCCAACGGTGTAATTTTTGATAATATTTTGTCAAATTCCGGTGATTTAAATCTGCGAGCGAAAATATCCACTACAACTACCACCATTAGTATTCAGTCCAATGCTATACCGGCAGGCTTTCAGCTACGACAGAACTATCCGAATCCCTTTAACCCCATTACAACACTACGGTACAACCTACCAGAAAAAGATTTAGTCAATATTACCATTTACGATATGCTTGGTAGGCAGGTAAAGACTCTAATTAACCACACCCAAGACGCAGGCTATAGATCAATTATATGGGATGCAACCAATGACTACGGTAAACCTGTTAGTGCAGGGATCTACCTATATCAGATACAGGCTGGTGATAACATACAGACTAAAAAAATGGTACTGTTGAAATAGATTCTTTAATTAGTAAAACATCAAGCCCCGCCAAGTAGCGGGGTTTTTTGTTTATAAAGAGACACCCAAATTAGTGGGGAATTAATTGTAAGTTAATCTATGATTACGATTCTTAACCGTGAATTTGTGGTCGACGCATCTGTCGAGACTGCATGGGCTCACCTTGCGCAGATTGAGGAATGGCCGAGTTGGGCCAGACACATAAAGGAGGTCAAACTTTTGCCGTCAGGCGACATCTCTCACAACTCAGTGGGAAGCCTAAGACTGACTAATGGTATCGAGAGCGAATTTCGAGTTACTGAGTTACAACTTCACCAGAATTGGAAGTGGAGAGGACCGTTTCTATGGATGCGCATGGAGTACGATCATCGTTTCGAACCGTTGGGAGATGACAAAACAAAATTCACTTGGATTATTAAAGGGGAAGGTATAGGTGCATCGACTATAGGACGTGTATTCGCATGGCAATACAAACGGAATCTGGACAAGGCGATCCCGCTTCTACAACAGGAAATATCCAGTCTGTAGATCCAAGTAAGAATAGGTATCTGCCTGACCACTTGCTTTATGAGAATTGACATGCAACGAAAAAAGCAAACACGAATGTACAAGTTGTGACCTCTAGCTCAAACAGCCTCCTCACGGGGGCTTTTTCTAATAATTAAAAAAATTGTCACTTTGACCGCAAAAGATGAGTATTACAATCCAATAGGATATTGGAATGGACCCATATGGATCCAGTGGCAGTATCTTCTTTTCAGAGGCTTACTTGACTATGGGTATGTGGACGAAGCTGTTGAACTGACGGAAAGGGTAATGGATAATGTAATTCACCAGTTGAAAGTGGATCACAATTTCTGGGAATTCTATAGTGCCGATGATTACCAAGCGGGCTGGCATAAGAACTATATATGGACCGGAATCGTCGCAAGAATGTTAATTGATTTAGATCAGATTAATTAATCTGTAACTCCAGTGTCGCGTACAAAAAATCTGTGAGCAGAGAAAATTCGGTTTGATCTTTACAAGATTCTCATTTGTTGTGAATTTTATGATTATACTTTTCAACCTAATTCCTAACCGCCCACCAGCAAGGTTTTTTGTTTATAGACATTTAGGACTGGTGGGGCGTACATTTATCTTGATTAAAAGAGAAGGTTAAAATGAATCGATTTATATTATTATCACTTTACTCAGTTTTTATAAAAGAGATGCTCGCCATTATTGAAAATTTTAGTGGTTTTATTCAATTCCCGCCTACTTGGCCAGCGTAACGCAATGAAAACGGATCGGGGGTACTGATGCATCTCACCATCCTAGGCTCTGGTACTTTGATTCCCGTTCCGAAACGGGGAAACAGCGGCTATTTCCTAAAGATGGACGAACACGCGATCCTGATGGATGGAGGATCGGGAACGCTCAGGAGAATGGCTGATTTCGGTGTGAATCACCGCGAGATCGATACCATCTGCTACACCCATATGCATCCCGACCACACCTTTGACCTCATTCCGCTCCTTTTTTCTTACAGGCACGACTTCACAGTGGAAATGCCACGGATACTGCGAATCATTGCACCACGGGGATTTCACAGCTACTACGATAAACTCATGGAAATCTACGAGCAGTGGGTTCTGCCCGAAGGACTTAAAGTCACTATTCAGGAGGTATTCCGTGATACGGTTAAACTGGGCAACTTGACGATAGAGTGTAATCATACCGAACACCTCGATCACAGCGTTACGTACCGATTCAAGACAGATGGCGGTGAATTGCTCTACTCAGGCGATACCGACTACTGCCAGGAGTTGATCGAAAGCGCACGAAACGTGGATGTGCTGTTACTCGAATGTGCACTCCCGGACAGTATGGAGGTTAAAGGACATATGACACCATCGAAATGCGGCCGTTTGGCAGCGGAAGCAAACTGTAAGCGGCTCATCCTGACGCACTTTTACCCATCCGTCCTTGAAACAAATATTCTCGGTACTGTCAGTAAGTTCTATCAGGGACCTGTGGAACTAGCATATGACGGGATGGAGGTAGAAATCTGATGCTGTTTGGACGAATGGGAAAAGCCCTTCTGCTTATCGTTGGAACGATGCTAGTCGGCACAGTTGGGTTCAAGATTATAGGAATTTTTAGAGGTTGAGACAAAAGCTAATGTCATCCCAAATTAAACAATTTATAGATATAGACTCTGTGGTTATCTGCCATAAATTTAATAGCTGTTTGCATGCATTATGTTTAAGAATATCAATCCGGAACAATTCTGCTCATTGGATGTTAACGAACGTAAAAACATAGAGAAACAACATGGCTAAACTGACACTGAGTTCAATTTTAATGATATCACTGGCCTTTTCTGGCAGTGAAGAGCAAAAGGTCATTCTAAAAAAGATCGTAATAGGTGATCAGACAGAAGATGTGAAAATTAATGTGAATACAGAGGTAGAGGATGGTGTCTGCACCATCGTGATCACCAGGGACGGAGAAACAACTGAATATTCGTTCGACCTCGAAAATGAAGAGGGCCTGAAGGAAATTGAAAAGAAAATCGAGGAGCTGGGCCTTGATCTCCATGTAAAAGCGCTTCACCACGGTGATGAAAATAAATTTTTCATTGACGGCGGCCACGGCGGAGGTGCCTTTCTGGGAGTCCATATTCAGGACCTTACAGACCAGCTGCGGACTTATTTCAAAGTTAAAGGTGACGGCGGCGTGCTGATCTCCGAAGTCGTGGAAGACAGTCCCGCTGAAAAGGCCGGAATCAAAGCCGGTGATGTAATAACTATAGTGGGTGACGAAGAAATTTCAGGGCCGAGCAATTTGCAGAAATCAATCCGCAAACATGATCCTGAAGAGAAGGTAAAGATTACCATCGTGCGCAACGGACGGAAGCGCGTCATTAATACCACCCTTGGCGAAAACGAGCGCAAATACAGCTGGATTCCCAAAAAGCCTGATAACGATCACCGGATGATGTTTTTTAGTATGGATGAAGACATCGATGTACTCAAGGATGGAATCAAAAAACGCTACAAGGTGATGAAGAAACATGGCGAAAAGAAGGATTCACTCAAAGAAGAAGTAGAAGCCTTGAAAGAGCAGATGGAGGAACTGAAAAAACAAATTGAAGAATTAAAAAAGCCTTAACTCTTTGACATGTAAACCCTCTCTAAAAACAGGCCGGTTCTGTCGGCCTGTTTTTTTATGCATTGAAACTCGACGTGGACTTTCCCCTAAATTGATTTGAGAGGCCACCAAATTTATGAACAGAATTCTTTCCCTTTCCGCATCTGTATCCCTTCTGCTGTCTTCACTGCCGGCAAGGGATTCCAGTTTATCAGTGACACTAAGCAGTACGATACAAGCTAACACAATCGCTATTCCTGCAAATACACCAACCCAAGTTGACTTTAGTTACTATTTTGATTACATGCCTGAAATGACAATGACCTTAGAAGCAGATGGTAGTTTCGTTAGAATAGAGATATAGGATTATTATGATGAGCCAGAAACGGAAACTTTTGAGGGAACTTGGTCAGTAAATGGTGATCAATTAATAATCCTTGAAGAGTATGAAGGCTATGGCGAAACAGGAGTTGATCCAACTGAATTTACCTTTAGCCTTAGTGGTAATATGCTGTCACTTATGATGGAAGAGGACTATTGTAGTGAAGCTGAGGTAGATGAGTTGGAAATGTGCCTTGAAGAAGGAGAGTTGGAATTTGGTTTAGACCCTGGTTCACTTACAGATTTGGTTATGGTCATGATAATGAATTTTAGTAATACGCCACCCACGCTGGCGAGAGCCGCTTCAAGATCAAGTCTTAAACATTTGTTACAGACAAAAATTCCTGATTGAAGCCATATCCTTTATAATCCTTTCCAGGCAACTAAATAATTATTAGGATGTAATTATCATCTCTAAATAAGGAACAGGATAAAGCCAAACATCAAGCCCCGCCCAATAGTGGGGTTTTTTGTTTGTGGGAGTTTATTAATTAAAGACTATTGTAATAGTTTATAATACAAATTTTCTATAATTAAGGTAGTACTTTATTAATAATTATCTAAGTTGTGACAATTAAAATAAAGGATAAATCCATGTACAGAATAGTTACTATTGCTCTAAGTCTCTCAATTTGTTTTGCCTCAGATAATATCCAGTCAAGAATGGATAAACTGATGCAATCTCTCCAAGAAAAATACCAGGTTTATTCTCTTGAAGATTTGCAAAAATTAACATTCCAACCTCAAGTGGCAAATCGCACGTTATCGTCCAGGGATATGGATGATTTATTTGGAGAATGGTTTGTGGAAGAGGAAAATTATGAAATGTATGTAACAGTTGGGTCTGACCAGTCTATGCCGAACATGATGCAAATGATGGCTATGATGGAAGCAGAAGGTAATGTTACTGCAACTGCTAGCGACTATGAAACAGAATTAACATATATACTTGATCCAAGTATGTTGGAAATGGATAATGGCGATGACGATGATGATGATACTTATTCTTATGGCCCTCGAATAGGTATGTATTTAACAGATCTAGATCCTGAAGGGGGTGCGGTTTATTTTGATGAAACTGATACAGAGGTAACTATTACTTTTGTGGATGTACCTCTTTTAGGAGACTCTGATGCACTAAATACTTTTCAGGTCCAGCTCATCTATTCTAGCGGTGAAATTATAATTAGTTATAAAGATCTTTCCTTAAGTGGATCCAATACAGGACAAGCATCAGGCGGCTTGGCTATAGGTATCGCAAATGGAGAAGGAGATTACGATGAAGTCGATCTAAGCGAATCTGCCGGGGAATCGTATTCTTTCCCTGTGGAAGGGTATTCTGATTCTAATGAATTGGATCTGGCATATAAACAAATCACATTCACGCCAAATTCTGATTTTTCAGAATACTCTGTCTCAGCAACAACGATTACTGACCTACCAGCATCCTATTCGAATGAAATAACTGTAGAAGATGATGATTATTCAGAGCAATCCTTATCTTCATATTTTGAATTTTATGGCAATAGTTATAATCAAATCTACATTAATAATGATGGGAATATTGGATTTGAAGATGGTGATGATACCTGTGTCTGCTGGGTTTGTGATGATGGCGATGGAGACTGTGCCGCAGAATATTTGTCTGGAGAAGGAGTTGGAACAACAACCCCATTTTTCTTAGGGGAAGGCGATTATAATGCATTTAGTGCCTTAATCTATGCGCAGAATTATAATGCCTTAATCTATGCGCAGGATTATGTTGATGATTATTCCAGCAATCATGGTCAATCATCCTTCGAACTTGATTCTGAGTTCAATCTAGTGATAGAAGGTGATGATGTTTCTGGGGGTCTTGGAGGCGATAATCCAGGGAACTGCGAAATAAATTGGCCTGAAGATCCATACAGAATGGCTGTGTACTCATTTGTTTCCGAGTATGTTTTATTAGAGGGAGCGAGTGTTGGGTGTTTTGTTGATGATGTTACCTTAGATCAAACTTTTGCCTATGTGGCATTAGAGATGGAAACATGGTGGCTAGATGATGGTGATGGAGATGGAGATGATGGCTCAGACTTGTTTATCATGAATTTCGATTTTCTTAATTTCTTTCTGTTTATGTTTGGGATGCCTCCGGAAGGTGTAGATAATCCTCTCATGGTTATGATCAACTTTGAAGAAGAAATGGTTGCCGCACAGGGTCTGACAGCTTTTGGTCAAAATCCAGATATATACGTTGCAGATCCTTCAGATTTTGCCAGCTCTGTTTCATTTGATATGGTTGAACAGACACTCACAATTACTGAATTGTCACTTATGGATTCAACTGGAACAGCTGTGCTTAGTTTGAATGGAACTATTGGGCCGGACATGATTGATTTAGTAGCAGGTGTTTCTACAGAAATACCAGGGTTTGATCTGGAAATTCTCCAAGAAGAATTAGAAGTACCTGAGGTATACATGGTTTTCCATGAAGATTCAACCGGTATGATAATAGAGATTTTGGAAGATGAAGATTATGGAGATATGATCGATACTTCCTACTTTGATTGGTTTGCTACTAGTGACTCTCTCTGGTTATTTGAAGATGAATGGATTTGTAGTGAAGAGGATGAATCATATTCATCGGAAGAAGAATGCAACGAGGAGTGTGATACAGAATGCCAATATGATGAAGATGTCGAGGGAATCCCCCTATCCTATGAATTCAGCGATGACACTCTTTTTATTAGTGTAACAGAATATCCGTGTGAAGAAGAAGGTTTTGATACCTATGATGAGTGTATTGAGGATGGCGAAATGGGTCTTTTCCTAGGAGATTTAGAAGATATACAAGACTTTTATATCCATACATATCGCGTTATGCTTCCAACTGGAGAGGTTTCTATTATTACTGATAATGGCATATTACCAGATGAGTTCAAACTTTATGCAGCTTACCCAAATCCGTTCAATTCAGTTACAACAATTCGGTTTGATGTAGGTACGGAAATTGTTAGTATAACATCATTGCGGATCTATGATATAGCAGGCCGGAATGTGGCAACATTGGTAAATGGTCCAATACAAGCTGGTACACATGAAGTCCGTTGGGATGCCTCCATTATGCCCAGTGGTGTATACTTCACAGAACTTATTTCTGGGAATAACCGACAAACCCAAAAAATGGTCCTACTAAAATAGGATACATTTTTGTTTCTATACCTCCAATTGACTTTACTGCTATCTCTTCTAAGTTTGGATCCAGAGAAGTAGTTTCCCAATTATGCTTTCACATCAGCTTTCCCAAACACTTTCCCTATCTCAACGGGGAAAGTGACGGGGGTCCGGTGAAATGAATGAACCTATGCTAAGACAGCCCACCGTCTTCCTGCCATTGGCGATGTCACTTGTCGCTCTTGCCATGGTACTTGTTCATTTTGCAATTTTTGGTATTGTTGATGAAACCGATGAAGGTACAGCTGCACATATCTTTCAGCTGCTTATTGTTGCTCAAGTGCCGTTTATTGCGTTGTTCGCATTCAGATGGTTCGCTCTTGCCCCCAGACAGACTCTGTTTTTCATTACACTGCAAGCTAGTGCTGTTCTAACGGCTATTATAGCAGCCCTTTTCTTAACGTCATGATACTTGTTTAGAAAGGCTCATATTACCCTACCCAAAGGGATAGGATTTAAACAATAGCCCCGCCAAGTAGCGGAGTTTTTTGTTTATAGACATTTAGGTGTGGTGGCACACACATTGTGATATAATTTTTTGTGATTTGTAAATTGGGTCATAATTAAAATAACAGAGGGGGTCATTATGAAACAATACATCATGGGAATGATAACAGGAGCATCGCTAATTGCTTGCGTATTTATGTTTATGGGAGCAGATAGTAAGCGTATGGGTGATATAGAAGTGAACTCAATAAAAGTTGTAGACAAAAATGGCAGAAGAACCGTCCATCTTGGGACTAATGTAGTTGGTGGTGGTTGGCTTGGAACCTACAACGCAGATGGTAAAAAAACCTCCTATCTTGGGACTGGTGTAGGTTGTACTGGTATTCTTGTGACCTATAACGCTGACGGTAAAGAAACAAGTGTTTTGCGGGACTGATACAGAAGGTGGTGGTCATCTTAGAACCCAAAACACATATGGTAAACAGACATCCAATCTTGGGACTAGTGATGATGGTGCTGTTGAAATAGGTTCTTTAATTAGTAAACCATCAAGCCCCGCCCTTTAGCGGGCTTTTTTGTTTATGGAAATAAAGTTCTTTTTAAGTTTTAAGAGTTTTATGTTTTGGTTCAAATGAAATCCAAAATAAAAACTCTCAGTATCATCATCATGAGCCTGTTCTATATCGGAGTCGGGACAAATCATATT
>Ga0208571_1000757_pt1 | contig 11111 bp, 8 predicted proteins | sample DeeseametaMP0103_FD_184223 | JGI IMG/M metagenome (GOLD analysis project Ga0208571, IMG submission 184223) | Marine microbial communities from the Deep Atlantic Ocean - MP0103 (SPAdes) | ecosystem: Environmental > Aquatic > Marine > Oceanic | place: Atlantic Ocean | collected 2010-12-22
CTCCGCCATCCAAACTGAATTGGCTGGTTTCAATACTATACAGCATATATTTACCGACTTTCATTGTTATCCATCAGGAAATTAATCTTTTTGGCAACTATTGGTAAACAATCTATCGGCATTTTTCTTACGAAAAAACGTAAGGCCTCCAATGCAGCAAGTCTTTCCACAACCTGATTTTTTGATTGAATTATATTTTCAGCCAGTTTCACAAAATAATTGCCGCCTTCTTTCCTGAATTTTACCATGTTATCAGGATTTGATCCATCTGGATTTCTATTTTGTGTGGTATTCTGATTGCTGATCCAATGGGATATTTCTCTTTTGAAACCGGGCAGGCGTGTGTATTCTGATTCCCATAATCTCCAGACAGCAGCTACAGTAATCCAGTCTATTGGCTGTTCACAATTCAGAAAGATGGGTTCCAAGTCGTTGAACCCATTATCCGTACATTTATGAGGTTCAGGCAGTGGCTGTTTTTTAATTGTTTGTAAAATACATTGTACAAATGACCAAACGTGTTCCTTTTCCGGTTTAAACGCAAAGGCCCGCAAACAATGATAAATAAATCCACCGTAACCTTCTACATTTTGCAGCGCCAGTTCAGCCAAATTTTCCAAAATGGCTGGACTCCCATCAGCAACGAGATAGAACCGCGCAGCTTCCTCTTGCACTTGCGCAGCATCACCTTGTTGACAGGCATCTTCCAGATCGCTAATAAAAATTGTCAGCCCAATGCTTTCTTTTGACATATCCTCCAAAACTTTCCGGTCTTTTTCCCGCTGTTTTAATCCTGCGATATAATTGCCAGCATATGTCAAGAGTATTTCCGAAGGACTATCCCGTACATCGCCCAAGATATTCTTTACAGCATTCATACAGACAACTGGATGAACGATTGGATCATCATTATAAACAGTTGTTGCCGATTGAAGCAAGAGAGTTGCTAAGTTCTTTTTCAGAGAACCAGCTGGTTTGGGATTATTGAGTGGGCCTGATTCCGACACAACTTGAATAGTAAAATTTTATAAAAGAAGATTACTGCTTTGTTTCAGGCACAATGTCCTCTAGTTCTTTCTTTTCGGCACGATTATATCCAAGGTTGAAAAATATTTGCAATGAAAAGCCAACGATGCGCGAGTTCTCTGAGGGAAAACCAAATTCAGTAGTATGAGGCACTTCAATAAAACGGTCTTCTGGTTCATAAGTGGAGCTGAATAAGTCCTTCCCTAACGGCATGCTGGAAAAATCATGGAAATAGCCTACTTCATAACTCAATTTTGATCCTGGTTTTCCACCAATTAAAATACCAATGCGTGTACTAGTTTTATCACTTATGCCTTTGGGTATGTGCATGAATCTTAAGCCTGTCCAGGCTGTAGCTCCAAGTTCACCGGTTTTTTTATTCTGGCGCTGTCTAAATTTGTAATACGTAAAATCAAAATTGTAATTTGGGTTTAAACTCCAGGCAAGGTTCAGCATATCCCATTTATTCCCTTTTTCATACAGTAAGCGGCTATAATCAAGACCACTGCCATAAATTGGTAAACCAACTCGAACACCAATATCTGAACGTTTGCTGATCCCTTTACGATACCATAGGTAAGGGAAAACATTTTCTATTGAAAAGGCATATCCATATTCAACATCACCCTCTGCCATCCGTTGAGAACCAATCCGTGGGTGGGATGCGCAACCACTTAAAATAACAGCGATTAACAGTGTAGATGCAACCCGAACCATATTGTAAAGTCGTTTAAATATTAAATCAAAGTCAAGGGTTAGAGGATATAATTAAACCCCTGGCTCAATGGAGTATATTATATTACCCGCCTTCGGGACGGTCGAGTGCTTTTCGAGCCGGTTCTGGCGGCAGATTGAGAATTTCTTCGCCAAAATAGTTCCCCATATGAGCAATAATGTCTTTGACAGAAATCATACCCTGAATTGCACCATCTTCATTTGTAATCGGTATATGGCGGATTCCAAAGACATGCATTTTATTTAAGGCATAGGATATCGGATCATCCGGATGCAAAGTCTCTGGATTTTGGGTCATATAATCATCAATAATTTCAGCGGTCATATCCAATCCTTTGGCGATAGCACGGAGCAAAAAATCACGCTCGGTCATAACGCCAATGATCTGGTCATCTTTTTCTACCATGACACAGCCAACTTTTTCATCCCGTAATGTATCTATAACAGATTGGAGTGTAGTGCCTGACTGAACTGTTGGATGTTGTCGCAGTGATAATCCTTTGATCGGATCATCAAGTGAAAGAGCTTCGAAAAGAGCAGACTCCGCCTGCTCTTCCAGTTCATCCATGCGGGTTAATTCATCATCAAAATTTTCCGTCATAATTATTTATATAAATTTGGACTTAAATATAACACCTTACTTTAAATAAATCATCTTGCGACTGTAAACAACCGGAAAATAATCATCAATCTGGGCTTGAATTGTCATGAAATATATTCCGCTGGAATAATTTTCTCCATTCCAAGAGTAACTGTACAATCCCTTACCCATTTGACTTTCTTCAAAAAAGAGATGAATGATACGGCCAACAGCATCATTTATATATAGACTTACAATGGCAGGCTGTAGTAAATCAAAAGAAATGGTGGTCTCAGCATTAAAGGGATTGGGATAATTCTGATATAATGCAAAGATTTCCGGTATCAACAACTTAGCTGATCCAAGCCGGGTTAGATCATTTGGTGCACCAAGTGTGGAAAATGAATACGTCTTCCAGCGTTGGTGATCCGGTATGCGACCTTCGGTTATTTGCCGTTCTGTAAAAATTGCCCTGGTATCAATCAATTGCCAATTACCAAACTCATCCATCTCTTTCAAATCCAGCCACATAAATAGCTGATCAGTATTCCACGTAAATGCTGAGTCGATGAATACAGGTTCGAAACTAAGCGCTGGTGTGAATTCCCAAGCTAAATAATCATCAATGAATAAACCCAATACATGTGTCTCAGTGACATTACCGTGGACTTCAACGGCAATCTGTTGACTTTCTGGTCTATTTACAATTTCATTTAAACAAAATTGAGCTACTGGTATGGATACAATAAGCGGAGGAGCAGTCAATGAATCTGCCAACATGAAGAACTGATTATCGATGGTCAGACCATAACCGTACGCTTCTTGGGGAAAAGGCAATATCTGCTGAAGGGCACCATTTATCACTAACTCAATTTTTTCCATACTATCATCCAATTCCACATCAATGATTTCTGCATCTGCGTATGTCTGCTGGTCAAGGATAAATTCATTCTGACCATCCCGTAAAACAATTGTTTGGACCATCTCTGCATCGATAATGCCAAGTCTGATAAAACTGATCCCATCTGTATTCACCCAGGATCCTAAGGGCAATACTGGGTGGGAAACATTGAGAATTTTCGTTTCCTGATGCAGTAAATCTTGTGCCGTGAATAGGCGGAGCATTATACGATCGGTAAATTTTATTGCGTGATTTTTCCATTCCGCTGAAGTTAAAAGAAATTGATTTTTTACCGAAAATCCAACCCGTGCCATTACATCCTCAAGTTCAATACGTAAAGCGCTGATAGATTCATCAGAGAAAACACCTTCAAATTCACTAATACCATTAAAGCCTGCAAATGAAATCCAAGATCTGGGTGCAGTATCTATCGGAAAAAGCATGGCCTGTATTATATCGACCTGATTGCTGTCCATCGTTGTCAATAGGCTAGTTAATACATTATCAAGTATTTGACCATGAAATTGATCTATCGTTTTATGATCATAATTAGCTATCATTTCTTCAGATTGACTCAGTGTTGGCAGCGGACCATAATCAAGCACAGGTTTCGCGAAAGGAGGCGCATCGGAAACACTGGAGAACAATTCCCCAACGGTGGATTCTATTTCAACGCTGTAAAAATATGGCCTCGTTCCAACAACTTCTTGATCGAGATAGCGGTCTATTGCTGTATTAGTTTCAAAAACTAATATGGCATTTGAAAAAGAATCCTGGGTACGGTATAACCTCACCGATTGCACTTCTATCTGATCTGGCACTTCCCAAACTATCAATATAGAGCCATTACCACTATGAGCTTCAAGGTCAATTAATCGGTTATACACAATATCTTCAGCCCGAACGTGTGCGAAGACAAATAGTCCAAATAATACCGATAAATACGTAATTCTTTTCATGAGATTAACAACCCGGCGAGACCAAATTTGGAGGAATTATTAGCGGAAGGCAAGCAAATTCCGCCATAAGTGGTCTTATTATTTTATTAGGGTAATTTTCTGGCTCAAGGCTATTTGCCCTGCGGTAGACCTGACGATATAAATACCACTTGGCCGGGCAGTAGCATCCCAAATGAAGTGATGATCGCCAATATCCAATAACTCATTACAGATCGTAGTGATTCGCCGGCCATTGATATCAAATATATCTATTGTTACCAGAGATGCCCTTGCCATTGAGATCGAAAGGGTAACTGCTGGATTAAAAGGATTCGGATAAGCTGTATTTAATGAATAGGATGCTGGCCGTTGCGGGGGAATGGTTGACCCGCTATAATTATAGAATATGGCCGACCAAATATTTACTAGACCATAGCCATAATCATTATTTGGCGTATCTGCCTGGGATGCGGTCATCATTAATGCTTCTCTTACTTCCATATTGGTCCATTGCGGATTTGCGCTTAACAAAACGGCGGCTACGCCGGCAACAAGAGGCGATGAAGCCGATGTGCCACTATAAAATACTGAATATCCGCCTGATGGGTTTGCAGCTGCTACGCCCACACCCAGAGCACATACTTCCGGTTTGATGCGCCCATCATAGCTTGGCCCTCTAGAGCTAAAATAAGCAAGTAAACTATCCGCACTTACGGCACCTACGGCAATAACCGAATCTGCATCAGCTGGTGCACTAATATAATAACTCAGTGATTCACAGGGATCTTCAGGCGGTTCTTCATTGCCCCAATTCCCAGCAGAAGTAACACACGCCAATCCCAATCTTGCGGCAATATCAACACCAATGGTGGTGACAGCAGTATTGCCATCCATATCGCAATATGAATACCAATCTAAATACCCTAGGGATGAATTGACTACATCGGCACCATTTGCTTCACCCCATTCCAGCGCAGCTACATAATTATCTTCTTCCTGCTGAATTTCTTCAGCAACGATTTCAGTCTTCGCTAGTAAATATTCCGAACCAAAGGCAGGACCAATAAGTGTTCCGGGTACATAAGCACCCATGATAGATAGAACAGATGTACCGTGGTTATGCTGATTGTCATGTGTTTCCGAATCGGTTTCGTTGGCCGTGTTGTTATCGTCATTTATGAAATCCCACTGATCGATAACATGCAATGAATCGAAAGCTTCATGTGTAAGGTCAAATCCAGTATCGATAACTAAAATGCGAACACCCTGACCAAAATATCCAATATCATGAGCCAGGTCACAGTTCATCATTTCAATCTGTGTCTGTGCCAGCCCATAATCCATAAGCGAAAAATTTCGGCGTTCGTTGTGTGTCATATTATTGATTGTTTTATGTTTTCCTCTACGCAGCTTTGCCACTGGTTGAATACGTTTAACAAAATTCATAGCTGCTATTGTTTGGATCTGCTCCATACTGGCAAATACAGATAATGCATTTAACCATTTTGACTCACGGTGTATTTCTGCACCAACAGATATGATACGGTTAATATATTCCTGGTGCACTGGCACATCATACCAGGTCACTGGTTCGGAGAATAATTTTTTTCGTCGTTCTAACGTTTTCGGATGCAAGGTTACATTTTGTTTTCTTGCGGCAACATTTGGTCCCTTATCCTTAAACATTATCCAAGCATGGATTTGATCATCCTCACGCACAGCTTCATTTAGTTTTTGGAAGTCCACATCAGCTGCAGCTGCAATACAGGCAGCCAAAAATGAAATGATAAAATATCTTCTCACTAATAAGCCATTATCAAGGCAACCAGTGGTCCGATATCATCGGCATTAACAAACCCATCTGCATTCATGTCTGCAATAGGTATAAGATTGGCAGGTATTGTGTTGCTAAATATCGCGTATTCAATTAATACCAGTAGATCATAAACATTCAGTATTTGATCCTGATAGAGATCACCCTTGAGAAATCTCTGATATCCGCTTATGGTAAAATCATCAAAATAAAACCCGTCTTCTTCTACAGATCCGTCAGATCTCAATATGAACCGAACACTCACCTCTGGTTCATAGGCATATGTTGAAAGATCAATAAACTCGTTTACCCATTCATCCTGATAACCATCATAACCAGGTTCACCGCTAGTTTGTACACCCTGTCCGTTACCGGTTGTTGTATAATTCCCACTTAATGAATGCCAAGATATACCATCAGTTGATTCCTGAAATTGAACAAAATCATGATTTGCTTCAATGTCCCATTTCGATTTAAAGGTTACATGAGGATGAGCCACACCTACGAAACTCAATGAATTGATCAATTGCGTAATACTTGTACCCCAATCACCAATATACTCGCCATTTGGACTGTCCGTAATGCTGTACATGCCTTCTACTGCATCTTGAACTGTTCCCCAATTGTCATCATCAGTCCAAAATATCATACCATTCTCTCCACCATCTTGAAATATTACCTCCGGAGTTCCAAAAATAACTAATACACTATCCAACCGTGGTAAACTACTACTATCCTGAAGTGTAATTTCAAGCCCCGCTTTGGTGCCATTAATAGTGCCTGCTGGCACAGAAAGTAATATAGTCGTAGTATCCGTCATTCTTGATGGCAGTGATTGGATGGTCACTGATTCGTTATTAACCAGACTTACATCATTCAAAGGATTGATAATTATCGATACTGAACCATCAGAATCTGTAAGACCGCGGTTTTGAATCACCAATGATATTGCAACTGTATCTTCTAGTTCTGGAAACTGGTTATCTAGTAGTCTGTCAAATACGATGTAATCACTGCCAGCCACCAATGCAAAAACTTTATTACTATGTACCTGATCCTGACAAAGGGGCACCACCCGATCTTCTGATGGCCAGAAATTATCGGCATAGGAACCAACCTCGGGAGTATAGGATAGCAAACCTGCAGTACCATAAGTCCAATCAACTGCATCACCATTTACCCCATAACCAATTGTTTCCATACCCGTCCCAACTGCATAACCATTTTCACGTGTCATCTCAGCGCCAATCTCGCGCAATGTTGAAAGATCTGGCTCATCAGGAAGTGTGCCATCTCCCCAACTGTGAATAAGGACATTGGAATAGGAATGGTAATGGAGCACATTCTTGAATTGCCTTGCTAATATAAAATCACTGATTGCTTCTGTTTCAGGTTCTGAAAAAGCTGAAGTCCCTCGGTATATACCACTGCAAGGATTACCGGATGATCCTGAGTAATTTGGACCCCATTGGTAACCGTAATTTCGATTAAGGTCTACACCCTGGTCAGTGCCATCATTACAATTTGAATCATCTGGATTTGGTCGACGGTTTTTACGATGCATTCCACCCCCATTTGGTGCAATAGTTTCATTATAAGCATAACCATCAGGATTTATGAACGGGACAAACCACATTTCCCTATGGTCAACCAAAAATCCAGCGGTTACATCGGAACTGTAATTCTCACAAAGCCAGCGAACAAAATAAAATAAATTCATCATACTCAATGGCTCTCGGGCATGGGTAAGGCCGGTATATAATACTTCCGGCTCATCCTCATCAATGCCTGGATTATCTGATACCTTGAAGGCCCATATTGTTCGTCCCTCTATGCTTGCACCTATTGAATCTTTCTGGCTTACAAAACCGGGATACATACTACGCAGCGTATCCATCTGTGCCTCCGCTTGTAGTAAAGTATAGTTACCCAGCATAGACCCTAAGGGAAAGTCACGTTCAATACCTGGTATAGACCTGGTAACGAAATATTCCGTAAGATCATGCTGCAGCACATCAAACGGAATGCCTATTTCCAAGAGAGCTTGAGATTCTTCCATTGTTACCACGAGATCTAAAGATCCATCTTTATTTTTATGCACATGATCAAGCGGTATTCCCAAATTATTCAAAGACTGCAGTGTACTGGGATCTGCATGGAATACACGTATTTCCTGGTAAATATAATCTCCTGCTGATAATAGATGGATCGTAATGATAAAATAGACTGGTATAGTGCGGATGATTTTCATTCAGGGAAAATATAACATTGAAATTTTCACAACAAAAGGAGTACCCAAAAAAGTAATGCTTTAATTGTTTTTTTATTCTTTATGTAATCAACAGTTGTCTTTTAACCATTTCGTTGTTACCGACTTCGGCCGCATAATGGGGATGCCCAGAGCACGGTTGATAACGATTTGACTAATTATTCCCATGGACCGGGAAATACTGAATAAAACAGTGTAATAACTGAATTCTCTGAGACCATAATGATAAAGTAATGCGCCAGAAGCCGCGTCAACATTCGGCCATGGATTTTTGGCTTTGCCATGCTTTTTCAATACCTCCGGTACTACATCAAAGAGCGTTTCAACTATATGAAATACATCGTCATTTTCTATATGTTCTTTACCAAAATTCATGAAAGCAGTGAATCGCGGATCAGGACAGCGCAATACGGCATGACCATAGCCAGGAATAACTCTTCCGTTTTTTAACCGATCCCAGCAAAACTGCTCCAATTCATTGCGGGAAGGAGCCCCGCCAAACTTATCTCTGATCTCAAGAACAAATTTCAAACATTCCTGATTTGCCAATCCATGCAGCGGTCCAGCCAATGCGTTTAATCCACCAGATACAGCATAATATAAATCAGAGAGAGTTGAACCAATGGTTAAAGATGTAAATGCGCTGGCATTACCGCCTTCGTGGTCACAATGGATCATCAAATACAAGCGCATAAGTTTTTTTACATTCCCATCAGGATCATTCAGCCCGAGCATATGGGCAAAATTTGCTCCCCAGTCCAGTGATCCATCGGGTTCGATTAACCGGCTTTTTTGAAAGCGGATTTTATATACTCCTGCACCAATAGCTGGTAATTTTGCAATTAGACTAAGTCCATCTTCCAGCATAGGTTTCCAAAAATCCTCCTTACTCAGCCCTTTATCGTAATTTTTCCTGAAGACCGATTCTTTTTCCATCGCTAGAACGGCAGTGTTGAACATGGCCATTGGATGAGAATCTTCAGGCATACTGTTAAGTATGGTCCAAATATAATCCGGCACAACAGCATGCTCACTGAGTTGGGACTGCAAATTGGTTAGAGCATCTTCATCGGGCATTTCATCAGCAAGCAAAAGAAAGAGTACCTGTTCTGGTAAAATATCAATTATATCTAATAATGGTTTACCCCTAATGATTAAACCAGTATCTGGTGAAACGGATGATGTGTCACAAACAAGTCCTTTTACACCACGCATGCCACCATAGGCCTGGGTTAAGGTAACGTCACTTATAACAGATGAACCATTATTCTTAAGCAGTGACTCGACATCATCACGCCAGACAGGAATTTTTTCTTCCAAAGTATTATATAAGCTAGCCATCAGTGTCTAATTAAATTTATAAATACTATTTCGGTTCCTGCGAAAATAACACAATTAGAATTTAATTTAATGTTCAATTTTATAAGCGCTTCATCATTGTTTATCAATCACCGATACCGGCCGTTACTAAACCTGAATAAACCTTTGGATAAAAATAGGTGGACTTCTGCGGCATCGTTTCACCTGTTTCAGCCACGTCAAAAATCTGATCAAGATCAGGCGGGTTAACAAAAAATACAAAATCATAGTCGGAAACATTCTTGATCATTTCCAATGCTGGTTCATTCCCCCGGATGTAACCTAGATACCCAAGATCATTCTGGTCCCTTGTATCAATTCCACACGCCGGTTTCAATATCAACTGATGCAGAACATTTACATCCAATGTACGTGATGCAGTTGATAAATCACTGGTCCAATTTTTTTTTCCCTTATAACTCAATAAATAGGCGTTACCTACACGTGTAAGAACACCTAGGTTAATTGTATCTGAAGAGCGACGCTGATCCATCTCATTCAACAGTTCCACTGCTGATGATTTTTTCTCAATATCAAACCGTCCCTTGGTTTTTTCAATAAACCGGTCATCATCGATTGGTTTCCCGCGAATAATACGATGTGTTGGTAGGACATGCATACCATCATTATACGCATTCACCAATGTAACCATGACCCGGTCACTCCCATTTATTTCAGGGTGATCATGAGCATATTGATAGGCGGTCTTATAGCGATGATGACCATCCGCTATTATGGCTTTTGTACCAGCTAACACATTTTGGATCGTATTTATCTGGCCCTCATCTGTCAAACGCCACAGTCTATATTGAATTCCATCCAACACTACATCAACAAGCGGAATATCATCTTCATAGGCTCCCATAATGGATTCTACTGTTCGTGTTTGATCACGATAACTCATAAATATCTGACCGGTATTCGCTTTAGTCGCTTTCATCAAATTGTACCGATCATTGATATGTTTAGGTATAGTTTGTTCATGGGGTAAAACCTCCCCACCCAATTTTGTTATTTTCAGTTTGGTGATAAATCCTGTGCGTTCAATCCGTTGTTCACCCTGCCGAAAGGATTGGCACAATAGATAAACAGAAGGATTAGTATCCTGTATTAGTATTTCATTCTTTTTCCATTCAGAAAATGTTTTTGCTGCTTCTGAATATCTCCCCATACCTGCCGAACGGTTTAAAATAATTCGAACATAATTGTAGGGGGATCGTTCGTATAATGCAGATTGATCAGCATCATTAATTACATCATACGGAGGTGCGATTACCTGACTGATGTCGCTGACGATATCGGCGTTGAACCGCCAGCCCTTAAATGGATATATTTTTGGCAAAACTTAATTAAAGTTGAAACAAATCATTCTGGACCAATTCCTGCGCTTGATCAATATCTTCCGCAAAATCAATTTCAATACAGGGCAAGTCGCTAACATCTTCATAATAAACATCATATTTATCTAATAATGGCTGCATTGCTGCTTC
>Ga0208571_1000759_pt1 | contig 11107 bp, 8 predicted proteins | sample DeeseametaMP0103_FD_184223 | JGI IMG/M metagenome (GOLD analysis project Ga0208571, IMG submission 184223) | Marine microbial communities from the Deep Atlantic Ocean - MP0103 (SPAdes) | ecosystem: Environmental > Aquatic > Marine > Oceanic | place: Atlantic Ocean | collected 2010-12-22
CCTAAATATCAAAAAATTAGCATTCCAATGTGAATGGTGTGAGGAAAATCACAATATGTCAAGGCTTGACTTTATTTCGTTAAATGTAAGGGGATACTCAACGCTACTTAGTTTGCCCGCGGTAGACATGAATATTTATCTATCACCTAGTTGGGTAAATTTGAATTTTTCCAGACTGGAAGGAATATGTTCCTCTTTCATAATCGCTTCTATCTTTTCAACAACCTCAGGGTATTGGGCAGCTAAATTATTCTGTTCCTGGATATCATTGTCCAGATCATATAGTTCAACATTCAGATTCCCGTCAAAAATATCTTTTCTAATACCTTTCCATTTACCTAACCGAACAGCCTGCTGACCATTATATGCTGGAAATTCCCAGTAGAGATATTCGTGTTTCTTTTTTTGGGAATTATTCAGCAGGGTAGGTAAAAGACTGATACCATCGGTTTGATCAGGTATCGGCAGGCCGATAATCTCACACATGGTAGGCAGCACATCATAAAAAGCAGATAAATGATCCGATTTGCTGTTTGGCTCAATATGTCCCGGCCAGCTGGCAATCATGGGCACACGGATCCCGCCTTCATGCAGATATCCTTTTGCCCATCCTCGTTCAGTTTTAAATGGTTTGGCACTTTCAAAAAAGGGGGTATCAGCACCGCCGCTGTAGGTAGGTCCATTATCACTGGTAAAAATAATCAACGTATTTTCATAGAGACCCAAATCCTGTAGCTTAGCTACGATATCTCCCACCTGCTCATCCAGGTAAGAGATCATGGCAGCGTAGGTCGCCCTTGGCGTGAGATTGGGGAAATAGCTCTTACCCGTATAGGGTTCTTCCGCTCCAAATTTTTGCTGATAATAATCTACCCAGTACCGGGGGGCCTGCAGGGGAGCGTGAGGAAGCGGAGATGCGTAGTAAAGAAAAAAGGGATAGTCTTTATTGTTCTCAATAAAATTCAAAGCTTCCTTATGCATGAGCTCCGGGGCATAATCATTTAGTCTAAAATCATCATAGCTCGCAGGATCATTGGTGTCTGCGCCATCTTTCAGGTCAGCATGAGGTGGAACCATTCTATTGTTTAAAAGGTCTCTTACTTCATCCTTCCACAGATGCATCGGGTAAAGTGTATGGGCCTGTCTCTGGCAGTTATAGCCATAAAAGAAATCAAAACCTTGTTTATTGGGTGTACCCTCAGTCTCTGGGCCGCCAAGACCCCATTTCCCTACACTGCCCGTTTTGTATCCAGCATTTTGTAAAATCTCAGCAACAGTGATTATACTATCGAGGAGTGGTCGCTGCCCTTCCAAGAAAGGATTTTCAAACATGGCTGCATAGTCCCACGTATCTCCCCGTTCTGTCCATTCGTCATTTCCGCGAATATGTGTGTGCCCACTATGTTGACCTGTCATCAGGACAGATCGGGAAGGTGCACATACTGGCGAACCGGAATAGTGCTGCAAAAAACGCATACCGGTCTTGGCTAAGGCATCAATATGGGGCGTTTCGATGAGCTTTTGACCATATACGCCTAATTCTCCATACCCCAAATCGTCGGCAAGAATATATATAATGTTGGGCCGATTCTGTTCTTTACTGCAGGATACCAAAAGCATCCCCCAAAAGAGAATCACCATGTATTTTATATTAATTATGGATCGACTTTCACTTCGGATAGTAAATTTTTGAGATTGTAACCGGATCGCTGTTTCCAGGAATTGGAACCATGAATTAAATGTAGTGATCACTTACCATTTGATTCGAGGTAATCCACTATCAGGTTGGACATGGCGCGAATACCTACTTCCAGGCAGGAATCATCCGCACGGAAGGTTGGCGTATGGACCCAGCCAGATGTTGTGCCTGGTTTTACAACGCCCAAACGATAGTACATGCCCGGAACTTCGTTGGCGAAAAAGGCAAAATCCTCCCCACCCATTACCGGGTCCATCATTTTTAAATTATCCTTGCCAACGACCCTTTCCATAGTGGGTATCATCTGCTTGGACAATTCTGGGTCATTTATCATCGCCGGTGTACCGCGGTCATAGCTCATTTCAAACGAACCGCCATAAGCCAGCGTAATTCCCTCCAGGATCTTATTCATCCGCTGTTCAACCATATCCTGTACTTCCGGATTGTAGGTTCGTACCGTTCCTTCCAGGTGTACTTCTTCCGGTATAATATTGAATCGTTCACCGCCCCGGATAATTCCAACGGTAACCACACTCGGTTCCAATGGTGAGAGTGATCGCGAACGGATCGTCTGAAAGGCACCCACTACTTCTGTCGCCATGATGATTGGATCCACAGACTTATGCGGATAGGCCCCATGGGACTGTTTACCCTTAATGGTAATGACAAAATGGTCTACCGCTGCCATGGCTGGACCAATAGTCAAGCCCAGCTCTCCAACCGCAAGACCTGGATGGGTGTGCAGGCCAAAAATAGCACTCGGTTTCAGATTATCAAATACGCCTTCCTTGAGCATGAGATCCGCTCCACCTTCTTCTCCTGGCGGTGGTCCTTCTTCCGCGGGCTGGAAGATGAATTTTACCGTTCCGGGGAGGGAACGTTTCATACTGGCCAATACTGACGCAACCCCTAATTGAACGGATGTATGAATATCATGCCCGCAAGCATGCATCACCCCTACTTCTTTATCCAGGTATGTAGTTTTCACAGTTGATTTGAAGGACAAGTCCGTTTCTTCTGTTACCGGCAATGCATCCATATCTGCCCGGATAGCCACTACTGGTCCCGGCTTATTCCCTTTCAGGATGCCAACGACTCCAGTATAGGCAACACCAGTTTCCACTTCAATGCCTAAACTGCGCAGGTGCTCAGCGACCAGTTCTGCTGTCTTGAATTCCCGGTTGCCCAGTTCCGGGTACTGGTGGATCTGGTGCCGCAGTTCAACTATAGTACTAAGGTTCTTTGAAATGGCTTTATCAATAGGGTCATTGCCTATTATTAACCCCGGTATCAAGAGAATATACAGGTACCAAAGTCTCGGTTTTGTCATTGCCCCTCCCATTTTATTGTAAAATTTACGTAATTAATTACCGGCCAGGGCCAGTTTGCGCTCATCTTCCGTAGCGTAGTGGTTCAACCAGTGCTCTAATTTAGGTTCCATCATCCGACGGTATAGCCAGGGAAAGAATACCGCCAAGTAGAGTGTGGTCAAATATCCGTAAGGCATTTCCGGGGCATTGGCCTTGGGCCGCAATTTCCAGAATTCCAGGTTACCCTGTTCATGGTGGTGCGAATGGCGAGTCAGGTTATAAAGCAGCAAACTACTGACCAGTTTATTGGTATTCCAGGAATGATGCAGAGCCACTGGGGTACCCGGTACCCGGACCAGGCCGTAGTGTTCCATATAGTTCACCGATTCCAGAAATAATTTTGCAAAAATAGCAATGCAGATAAACATCACCACCCCATTCCAGCCGGCGATTAAATAAGCGACTAATCCAATAAGTGCACTCTGGAAATAACCCTGCAACAGCTGGTTACGAAAACCAAAAAAAAACTGACCGCGTTTTTTCATTCGGTCCAGTTCGATCTGCCAGGCATCACGATGTTCCTTGAAAGAACCTTCTATAAAAAATCTATAAAGACCCTGGCCTCGTTTTGCCGTAGCTGGATCTGATGCTAAGCCAACATTCTTATGATGACCCTGAACATGCTCAATTGCAAAGGCATTATCCAAACTGAAGGCCAGCATTAGGTTACCCATGAACCAATCCAGCCGTTTTTTCTTATGGTGAACCAGTTCATGCCCAGGGATAGTAGCCGCCGACCCAACCAGCAAACCACCGGCAAATACGTACCCAGCCAAATGCCATAATTCTGTACCATTTCTGGTAAGGGCAATATCAAGACCGGTGAGGGCTAACACTGTTTGTTCAAGCATTGGGCTGGATACACCACCAGCCATGTATGCAGCAATACAAACAAGTAAAACTATTAGCGGTAGATTTATATAAAGTAGCAGAGTTAATATAAACGAATATTGGTATTTAGGCGTTGAGCGGTCATCACCTAGAAATGCATCACCACCGATAACGATAAAATTCAGTAATATTAGGTAGACCCAGATCCAATAATGCCCCATAGCGGCAAAATAAATTGATATAACAACAAGCAAAGGCGTGCCCATATAGCGTAAATATTTCATTACGATAGCATCTAGCTAGAATCCAGTATATAGTTCAATTTTTGCATCAATACAATCGACGGATAAATTAATCCAGTTCTTGCAATTCCCGCTCAATCTGGTCACTGTACGGAATATCAGTGTATTCAGGTCGTGCCTGATCCTTTGAGGACGCAGGTCTTTTTAAATACTGAAACCAGATGAAGATACTGATCAGGCCAATCAGTGCCGGAGCCAGCCAGACAAAAAGGTTGAATCCAGCCGCAACGGGTATGGCCAGTACTCGTTCACCATATTGATTCACAAAACGATCCAGAACCTCAGTTTTCGTTTTGCCGGCTTTCACCAGGGCCACGATTTCTACTTCCATATCCGGATTTCCATGATCATAGACTGTGCCGCTCCAGCAGCAGGTGGCCATGAGACTTTTTTCGATATCCATGATGAGTTCTTCCTGATCATTGGCCCCTAAAAACACGCAGAAAAAAGATATGATATAAATTTTCTTCATCTCAGGTAATGTGAAAAGTTACAATATATCAGCTGATCAAAATAATATGAATATTTCTGCAATTACAAGACGTATGGCAATTAAGGTTAGAGCAAATTTGAACAATCTTTTGAATAGAACCTCTGATAAACTGCCAAGGAATTTTTTACCGATTCTGGTTCCGAAATATACAGCCAAGACCAGGGGCAAGAGTACCTGCCACTGCTGCAAATAGTCCACCCCAAAGAAAAAAATAAAAATAGGCATTTTTCCCAGGTGACCCACTGCCTGGCAAGCCGCTTTGGTGGCTACCACGTTTTCTTTGGTCAGATCCCGATCAATAAAGAAGGGGGCTATGAGTGGACCGGCAGCGCCGATGAATACGGTCACCAATCCGCTGAGTCCTCCCATCCAAAAGAAGAGCCTGTCTGATGGTAGCTTTATTTTTTTCCTGAGGTACAGAAACCAGAAAATGTAGATTCCGATCAGCGGTTTCAGGAAATCGATCTTGAACTCACTAGCGGAAGTGATGTCAAAATACTGGATCAACCCAAAAACAATGAGCGCTGCGCAGCCCAAGCCCGGTATGACGCCCATGGAAAACTGCTTGATGATCGGTCGGTGAAGATGCCGGCGGTATACTGCGGTCCGGGTACCATTACTGACCAGCTGAATTACACCATGTAACGCCACCACCATATACCCTTCCGGGATCAGAATAGCCATGATCCCCAGTAAGGTTACGCCGCCGCCCATGCCGATCACCGCAGAAAGGATCGACGTGGCAAAGGCAGCCAGGGTCAGGATAACGGTTTCAGTCATTACGAATCGAATTTTACCCTATTTATACAAAAAAATAATGATACCATTTATCTTAATAATTAACCACTGGAATTTCAACATGGAAACTACCCGCTTTTCCAGGGGATACGGTTCTCCTGCGCACGGGAAAAAAAGAAAAGGATCCCGATCAATGGACCTTAGGAAATATTTTATTCTACAGGTTGTCCATCAATATCAATTAATTGGAATTCGCCCAAATTCAATGCGCGGATACCGGCCTCAACCTTTTCCCTGTCCCCAACGATCATCCAGGTCAATTTATCCGGGAAAATAATATTCTTGGCCGCTTGGGCTAAATCATCTGTATCTAAAGCACGGACGTCTAGAGAGTAGGTTTCGTAATAATCTTCAGGTATGCCGTATTGCACCATATCAACCACGGCGCCAAGCACAGCATTTTTAGTCTCAAATCTACCCGGTAACCGCAGCGTCTGACTATCTTTAGCCTTGTCCAGTTCTTCCTTGGTAGGCAGTCGACTGCTCAAAATATCCCGCATTTCCTTATTGATCTCTACCAGCGATTCCACGGTTTTATCGGTCTGTACGGGCGCATAAGCAAAGAACATGCGTTGCCCTTTGGCATCAATAAATACACTCCGGGCACCATAAGACCAATGCTTGTCCTCACGTAGATTCATATTTAATCGTGAAGTGAATGACCCTCCCAGAACCGTATTCATTGTTTCAATCGCAATTTCGTCAGGGTTACTGGTGGGTGGCGCCAAATGTCCTGCAATTAACACGGACTGGACAGACCCCGGTTTATCGATCAGAAATACCCTGGATTTAGCCGCCTGGGCCACCTCATCAATATTTTTCACTGGTGGTGTCGCGGAATTATTCCACTTGCTAAAGTTTTTTTCAAGTTTTGGGACCAGTTCCTCTAGCGTTATATCACCGACAACAACCAGCGTCGAATTATTGGGTTGTAACCAAGTTTTGTGAAAATTGGCCAAGTCATTTCTTGTCATCGCCATCGTTGAAGCTTCCGTTCCTGAACCTGTCAGCGGGTTGCTATAGGCATGATCCTGGCCATAAAGAAGTTGCGGAAATACACGTAAGGCCATCGAAAAAGGACGCACTTTTTCCTGTTTTATGCGGGCCATGCGCTGTTTTTTCAAACGAGCCAGTTCATCTTCAGGAAACACTGGATTAAGAATCACGTCCGCTGCCAGCGCTAATGATTCATCAAGGTTTTCCTTTAAGGCTGAAAGCGATACAGTACAAATATCTAGTCCTGAACCGGAGCCCAGATTCGCACCAAGTCTATCTTTTTCTGCGCTAATGGCCAAGGCGCTACGCGTCTTGGTTCCTTCATCGAGCATGTTCATGGCCATACTGGCTGTACCAGGCAATCCAAATTGGTCAGCGGCATAGCCCGCATCAAACATCCAATTAAAGTCTACTACAGGAATATCGTGTCGTTCGGCCAGAATGACTTTCATACCATTGGTTAAAGTAATCTTTTCCAGGTCAGGAAAACGCAGGCTGGGGAAATCACCTACATCCGGAAGTGTGGAACGGTCAGCATCTTCTGAGCTGGCACTGTAAGCAGGAAAAGGATGTATTTCTAAAATGTAAACACCATCGGATAACCAGCGATTGGCAGCCACTTTCAGGTCTTTTGCCGTTGCAGTCGCAACTCGGTCAAGGGTCGTTTTATAATGATCCGGCCGACCGCCGTAGACCTCATTCCGTGCCAGGATATCCGATTTACCGCCGAAGCCACCGATCCGTTCAATACCACGAATGAATCCAGCCCTGTACTGCGTTTTGATACGGTCCATCTCCTTCCGAGAAGGACCTCTCTGTAAAAATATTGCCAACTCTTCATCGATCGCTTTTTCAACATCCTTAAGGTCTACACCCTGCTGAGCCGTGGCTACGATCTGAAATTGACCGGCGATCTCACGCAGGTCTACATAGGCCGATACCCTGGTAGCGATCTGATCTTCATAGACCAGCCGTTTATACAACCGGGAATTTTTTCCTACGGACAATACATCACTTACCAGGTTAAGGTAATCTGCATCGGCAGAACCCCATTGTGGAATATTCCAGACTTTATAGAGCCGTGGTAATGGTACCCGGTCCTGGGCTACCTGGCGGTGCGTTCCTTCCATTTTAGCGATCCATACATCGTGACGCGCAACCGGTGGACCAGCGGGTATACTGCCAAAATACTTTTCCACTTTTTCTTTTGCCGTTTCGGTGTCAATATTTCCAGCGATCGAGATCACAGCATTGGCAGTACCATAATAGGCCTTGAACCATTCCTGTACATCTTCCAGGGAAGCCGCATCGAGATCATCCATGGATCCAATTACCGTCCAGGAATATGGGTGTCCTTTCGGAAACGTATTCTCAGTGATCATTTCATAACTAAGACTATAGGGCTGGTTTTCACCCTGCCTTTTCTCATTTTGCACGACGCCCCGCTGTTCATCAAGTCTGTCCTGATCGACTACACCCAGTAAATAACCCATCCGGTCCGATTCCATCCATAGGGCCAGGTCGACTGCATTAGCAGGAACATTTTGAAAATAATTCGTCCGATCCTCATTGGTCGTACCATTTAGATCTGTGGCGCCAACCCGTTCTAGCGGAAAAAAATAATCATCATTATGATTTTCCGACCCATTGAACATCAAGTGCTCAAATAGATGGGCAAATCCGGTGCGACCTGGATTCTCATTTTTGGATCCTACATGGTACCAGATATTTACGGCCACAATCGGCGCTTTGTGGTCCTCATGGACGATAACCCTCAATCCATTATCCAGCACAAATTTCGTATAGGGAATGTCAATATCACCGGATCGAGATAAGCCGACAAAAAATAAATAAGAAAGTGCAACAACTATGTTGCGCGCAATTTTTCGTGATTTTAAATGGTTCATATTAATTGATCCCTCCTGATTTCGATTTTTCAATACCTTTTACAACAATGCTGATTCTTACCTCCCCGACCTGCAAAATATTGCAGATATCGAACGAAATTTAATCAATTTAAGCGGGTATCAAAATAGACATGGACCAATGTAAAATTTATACTGCTCGACGGTTCTTGAAATTATTTCAACAACACCATCTTCTTGGTCTGTAGGTATTCACCAGCCTGTATCTGATAAAGGTAGATCCCAGCACTCATTGGTTTACCAAAGTCATTGGTAGCATCCCAAATAATGGACCTGTACCCAGCGTTTTGAACCTGGTTCACCATTGTCTTTACTTCTCTGCCCAGCATATCATAGATCGTAATATTGACATATGAATTTTCCGGTAAATCGTACCGCAAAGTTGTTACTGGGTTGAAAGGATTTGGATAGTTTTGTAGAAGGGAGTAGCCACTTGGGATAGCTGCTTCATTTTGAATTTGACTTAGATCCAGACCTATATATTCACAAACGCCAAGGACCAGCGCATACGCAGTGGAGTCGTAGTTTCCTGCTGCCTCACAATTCATATCCTCATAGGTTAAGGCCATTACATTTTCACTATGGTTCATCCACCACCAACTTTCAGGATACTGATCAGGTGTACCAGAGGTCCAGCTTACAAAATAATCCCAATCCTCAAAACCATCTACAAAATAAGACTGAACAGCATTGATAAACTGCTGTTCCAGGATAGTATAATTTTCAGATGTACCGGCCGCGTCATGGTATACAAAATAGCGTTTACAGGAATAGGAAGAATGCATATTCAAGGCCACCTCAATTGGATTATTTACGAACGACGTAAGTTCAATAAACCGGTTTTTTAATACGGCAACTTCCAATTCCAGGGGCACATCATCCCAACCGCTTTCAATATCCACTCCATTGGCGTTTTCACGAGCATAACCCAGTTCCACGCCATCAGGGTTGTACATGGGAATGATGTGAAATATGCAATTGGTTCGGATAAATGCTGCCAGCGGTGTGTCCGAGATCAGGAAATTGATTATTTCATTGGTGACCCAAAAGGATTCCTCTTCTCCCGGATGGGTTCGTGCATGGATATAAATACGGTGATTTGAACTGGATTCCGGGTCGTCAGCTATAGTCAATTCCCAAAGGGCCCGGTTCTGAACGGAAGCACCCAATGAATCGACTGTTACGAATGGACTTTCACCCCAGCGTTCCAGATCAACAAGTAAACTATCATAGCCATAACCCCAGTTGGCTATCCTTGCTACAAAATGATTGGGCTGATCACCATAAATGTATCCGCATTTATCCACCAACTCGATCTGAGAATAAATAACTGTGGTAAATGCAAGATTCGTTAGAATGACTTTTATTCTGATTCTTTTCATAATTGTTTTATAACAATACTTTCAGTAAAAGTCAATGTCTACAAAGTACCTACTTGTGCAGCGCAATTTTACACCCCCCCAATCCTAAATGTCTATAAACAAAAAACCCCACTAATGGGCGGGGATTGATGAGTTTTAATACAATGTTACAACATCTATAGAAATTTTGTTAAACCTTAATCAAATTTCTCCCAGCCTATATCTTTATGTCCAAAATCAAATTTATCTAAATGAATTATCTCAATCAAAATTTCCAAACTGTCAACTAATCTAGGACCGGGTCGGTTAAAATATTGATTACCGTCAGTTAAGTAAACTTCACCATTTTGCACTGCCTTCAAATTAATCCACTCAGGAAAATTTTTCAGAGTCTCCATCTCCTCTCTAGATTTATTGATATCATAACCACAGGGCATAATAATAATTATATCAGGGTCCTTATCAATTAAGTCTTCAAACTCCATCCATGGCGAATGTTTTCCTTTGAATCCAAACAAATTTATTCCAGCAGCAATCTCCACCAGCTCCGGTACCCAATTTCCAGCAGCCATCAACGGTTCTACCCATTCGATGCACGCAACTGTTCTCCTTTCCAAATTACCGACCATTCTGCTTAGTGTGTTTAGCCTTTCACGCATTGCTGAAACTAATGAATCACCTCTTTCTTTTACATTCAATGCAGATGCTACTTTTTGAATATCATCCCAGATATCACTTAACTGGTTAGGCTCAAGCGATACAATCTGCGGATTTTTATCAAGCATCTTACTTACCGCATTTTCAACATCCGAAAGACTGACAGCACAAACATCACATTGGGATTGTGTAACTATTAGGTCTGGGTTGAGTTCAATGAGTTTTTGTTCATCAATTCTATAAACTGATAATGCTTCTTGAAGAATTGATTTAACTCTGTTATCTATTTCAATACTGCTACCCGCAACGTTGAATCTTGGTTCAGTACAATATGGTAGATCCACTACAGAAGGAGGATAATCGCATTCATGAGAGCGTCCTATTAATTTATCCCCACAACCCAATGAATGAATTATTTCAGTACTACTTGCAATTAAAGATAATACACGCATGCCAAACGAATTTATAATTCAAATCTAACAACATCCCCACAAACAAAAAACGCTGCTACTTGGTGGAGTTTTTGCTCAAATCCTATCCCTTTGTGTGTGGGGGTTAAGTTTATCATTTTTTTGAATTATTCTAATTGTTTTGACTCTTCTACCTCTTTTTCTACTAAATTTCATTCTAACTAAGAAGGATTTATTTATGTCAATTACTAAGGTATGGATAGAA
>Ga0208571_1000773_pt1 | contig 10991 bp, 8 predicted proteins | sample DeeseametaMP0103_FD_184223 | JGI IMG/M metagenome (GOLD analysis project Ga0208571, IMG submission 184223) | Marine microbial communities from the Deep Atlantic Ocean - MP0103 (SPAdes) | ecosystem: Environmental > Aquatic > Marine > Oceanic | place: Atlantic Ocean | collected 2010-12-22
GCTGTCTTGTCCAAGTGTAAAGCCAAAGTAGTTAAACCCTAGTTCTAAGCGATTAGTTGGGCGCCATTGTGTACTAAATTGAATACCTTCACGCTCACGTTTTTCATTAAGCACAGAGCCACGTATAACTTGCGGAAACCACACGCCATCATAACGATTACCGCTGGCATCACTTATCGTATCCCAACCGTTATTGTTATCAACGGCATTTCCATTAATATCAGTTGGTTGACCGCCACCCGTGTAACGCCATACATTTGCATCGGTGCTGCCTGTTAAAGTCCGATTAGTACGCTCTTGATAGGTATAACCCACCAATACGCCAAAGGTGTCGTCGTCATTTTTCCACGAATATAAGCCACTAAATTGCGGCTCGTACTCTTTTGTCACATCGGCGTAAGTAGATTCAACGTTAAATACACCTGAGTTTGCCTCCATGCTTAAAGGCTTGCGGCTATGCATTAATACTGTGCCGCCCACGCCGCCTTCATCTAAACGCGCTTCTGGCGATTTATACACTTCTACGCTTTCTATCATGGCAGAAGGCAGTAAAGTGTAATCGAACGAGCGTGAAGGCTCCCCAGGTGATGAGGCTATAAAATTGCCATTAAGCTGAGTAAATGTAAGCTCAGATGATAAACCACGAATACTCACCGATGCCCCTTCTCCGCCATCGCGTTCAATAACAACGCCAGGTACTCGCTGCAACGAATCCGCTACATTTTTATCAGGAAATTTGCCAATATCTTCGGCTGTAATTGCATCCACCACAGAGCCAGACATACGCTTAACATCTAAGTTCTCAGCCATGCTTGAGCGTATACCCCGTACTTCAATTACTTCCATATTTTTTTTAAGCAGAGTTTTAGCGTTTTGTGAGGCAGCATCATCAGCTAAGCTAAATGGGCTTGAGGTAATAAGTGATGCGCAAAATAAAGATTTGTATACTTTAGATAAAGGGTAATGACGTAGGCAATTAATCATTTTTTACAGCTATTCCATTTACATTGCTTAGGCTAAGCAAATCAGTGATCCATTAGCGTATTGCAGTACGTAATGGCAAATTGCTGCAAAGTTTACATGGCGAAACTTAATGTATTGTTAACGCCTGGCTTAATTTAGTCTCAACTGTGGTTAAAAAATAACTCACACCTCACTATTTAACCTTACTAGGGTTTATGCGCCCGTTTTTAAGCTATTTAATGCTAGCTAAGGTGAAAATAACCCCTTGTTATAAAAATATTACCCGCCGCTTTACTTCACCTAAACTCTGGTTAAGAGACTTACTAACAAATTAAATTACAGTGATAGTTAAATTTATTTTCTCTAGCCAGAGATAGGTTTATTACCCACAGTTCAAATTACTTAATATGTGCCGGTACGCATTCTTGTTAAAGCAAAAAACCGCTTTCGCGGTTTTATTTTATGCTTGTTGTTTTAACGTATTTACTCAATCAGTTATTAGAGTTTAATTGGCTGGTAAATTGGCCCACCGCATTTACCACTTTTTGGGCTCCATCTTGAATTTCTGCCATAACCTCACCCGACTCTTTAGAAAGCGCTAAACCTTGCTCTGCTTTTTCTTTGCCTTGCTCAATAACCGCTACCGTACTTTGGGTTTGTGACTGATTACGCTGTACCACTTCCACAATTTCTTCTGTTGCTTTTGACGTTCTTGACGCTAAATGCCTTACTTCATCAGCAACCACAGCAAACCCGCGCCCTTGCTCTCCTGCACGCGCAGCCTCTATTGCAGCATTGAGTGCAAGTAAGTTGGTTTGCTCGGCAATACTACTTATGCTTTGTACTATGCTGGCTATTTGTTGAGATTGTTGATCCAGCGCCGAAATTTCGTTAGCTGCTTGCTCCATGTTTACAGCCAGCTCGTTCATAACAGATACGGTTTCTTGTAATACGCAGCTGCCACGCTCTGCGGTTTTATCTGTTTCTGTAGAGGTGCCATAGGCTATTTCGGCTGCTTGCGAAATAGCAATTTCACGGTTTACTTGCTCAGTAATTACGGTGGCAAATTTCATTACTTTATAAAGCTGATCCGCATCATTCGATATAGGGTTGTAGGTGGCTTCTAACCAAATTACATTGCCATATTTATCTATGCGTTTAAACCTGTCGGCAATAAATTGGCCTTGCCTAAGCTTGCTCCAAAACTGTTGGTATTCAGCCGAATTAGCTTCTTCGGTTTCACAAAACACCCGGTGATGCTGGCCAATTATTTCTGATTCATTGTACCCCATGGCTGACAAAAACTGATCGTTTGCCGTCAACACATGCCCCTGTAAATCAAATTCAATCACAGCCATAGAGCGATAAATCGCTTTTATTGTGTCGCTTTGTTCACGAGAGGTTGTAATGGTTTTAGTAAGTACGGTGCCAAACACCGAAAAATACAATAACTGATTTTGCTCGCCCACCACAGGGTGCACAATTAATCTTAGCCACTCTGCATTGCCATCTTGGCGAACAAATTCAATAGCTCCACTCCAGTGGCCTTCTTTTTGGAATGCTTTTTCAAGTTCTGCGTATTCAGGTGATAGCCGCGACTGATCAGCAATAAAATCGCCTAGCTGATTATTTGTTAAATTATCTTCGTTATAACCTAATGCGTTTAAAAAGTTATCGTTAGCATGCGAAATTCGCCCATCATAAAGTACATTAAGTACCAGCATTTCTTTGTAAAGCCCTTCCCACACTTGCTCTAAAGGGTACAACTGGGCTTTTAAAGCGGCTATTTCGTTTTGCTTACCTTTTGAAAAAAACATTAACTTCCCTACCAAAAAACACTAAATCAAGTTACTTCCAGTATAGGAGGTATTAATGATAACGCGATAATTAATAAGTAGTTTAAGCTAATTTATTGCTAAATTTGTAAGCATATGTTCCTTTTTATGTGCTCAGCCTTCACTTTCAACTAGGTTTACATACTTTTGTGCGAGCTGCTCAAGTGACTCCCTATTTAAAGGATCGCTTTTAATGCAATTAATAGGGCACACTATGACACACGTTGGTTTATCGTAATGCCCCACACATTCAGTGCACTTATCTGGGTCTATTTGGTAGATTTCTCCTCCCATAAAAATCGCGCTGTTGGGGCACTCATCTACACATACATCGCAGTTAATGCATTTATTATTTATAAGTAAAGCCATGCTAGCGCTTACTCACTTGCTACTTTTTTATAGGGGTTGCGGGTATCTTGGTGCTCATCTAAATTGCGCATTAATATTGCGTGCTCTAAATTAATGCGTGTATCTAATCGAATTTTAACGTGATGCCCAGAGCCTTTGGCATCGGTAATACTTTCGCCCTTTTTGTTTTGCATGTATTCAAGTTCAAAAATAATGTTCCCTTGTGGTGTCATAAGCTCTAAAGAATGCCCAACGCAGAATTTATTTTTTACCTCTATTTCAACTAAACCATCAGCATGGCGCCCTATTACTTCCCCAACAAATTGCTGCTTAGTTGATACAGAGTGACCGTATTCATAGTTTTGATAATCTTGGTGGGCATGGCGCTTTAAAAAGCCTTCGGTGTAGCCACGATGTGCTAAGTTTTCGAGTGTTTTAAATAAGTGAGTATCGAATGGTTTACCCGATGCCGCATCATCTATGGCTTTACGGTATACTTGCGCGGTGCGCGCTACGTAATAAAACGATTTTGTCCGCCCTTCTATTTTTAAACTATGTACACCCATTTTTGTTAACTGCTCTACGTATTGCACAGCGCGCAAATCTTTTGAATTCATAATATACGTGCCGTGTTCATCCTCAAATGCAGGCATATACTCACCTGGGCGACCTTGTTCCTCTAACATAAATACTTTGCTACTTGGCGCACCTTCACCAAGAGTAGGAATAACCTGTTTCGGATCAATTTTATGCACCATCTCACCCGTTTCGTTTTCAACGCCCGGTTTTACATCGTAATTCCAGCGGCAGGCATTCGTGCAGGTGCCTTGGTTAGGATCGCGCTTATTTATATAACCCGAAAGTAAACAACGCCCAGAATACGCCATACATAACGCACCATGCACAAATACTTCAAGTTCGGTGCCTGGGCAAAGTGTGCGTATTTCTTTTATTTCTTCAAGCGATAGCTCGCGAGATAAAATAACCCGCTCAATACCTTGTTTTGCCCAAAACTGAACACTTGCATAATTAACTGCATTTGCTTGCACCGATAGGTGAATAGGCATGGCTGGCCACTTTTCTCGTACCAGCATAATTAACCCAGGATCTGACATAATCAGCGCATCGGGTCCCATAGCAATCACTGGTTCTATATCACGTAAATACGATTTAACCTTTGCGTTATGCGGAGCAATATTAGAGACCACATAAAACTTTTTATTTTGCGCATGGGCTTCATTAATCCCTATTTGCAATGTCTCTAAATCAAACTCATTATTACGTACCCGCAAACTGTAGCGAGGCTGGCCGGCATAAACGGCATCGGCCCCATATGCAAAGGCGTAGCGCATGTTTTTTAAACTCCCCGCAGGGCATAACAGTTCGGGAATAAAAGAAGTTACAGAAGAAACAGCTGGCATATGCGCTCCATACAGCTAACCGAGTACACGTCGGTTACATGATTAATTAATTTACAAGCGCGGCATTATAAATGCGACAAACATTGTGCTTTTGATCAAGATCATTAAACTGCAACCAAACTGGTTTTTAATAAAATTAGGTTTTTTCAATTAAAACGCGTATAATTCGCGCCCGTAAATATTCACACTTTTATTTAAAAATTATTGGAGCATAAAGATGGCTTTAGAGCGTACTTTCTCAATCGTAAAACCTGATGCAGTAGCAAAAAACCACATCGGCGCAATCTACAACCGTTTCGAAACTGCGGGTCTTAAAATCGTTGCAGCTAAAATGGTTCACCTTTCAAAAGAGAAAGCTGAAGGTTTCTACGCAGAGCACAGCGAGCGTCCTTTCTTCGGTGCTTTAGTATCTTTCATGACATCTGGTCCAGTAATGGTTACCGTTCTTGAAGGCGAAAACGCTGTTCTTAAAAACCGCGAAATCATGGGTGCTACTAACCCAGCTGAAGCACTAGCAGGTACTTTACGTGCAGACTACGCTGATAGCATCGACGAAAACGCTGTTCACGGTTCTGACGCTGTTGAATCTGCTGCTCGCGAAATCGCGTACTTCTTCGCTGACGAAGAGCTTTGCCCACGTACTCGTTAATTCGAGTTTTACAGTTAACGCTGTAATGCAAAGTAAGAAAAGGGCTTTCGAGCCCTTTTTTAGTCATTACGTAAAGTATCCTTAAGTGCATTTTTGATATTTTACTTAATGATTAAAGTGGGTGAATTGTGTACAATTCGCCCTTGTAAATTTTATCTCCACCGTCACCGATTGAGGTTGTTTCATGACCGAGCAAAAAAAGATTAACTTATTAGATTTAAACCGAGATGCAATGCGCGAGCTATTTGTATCATTCGGTGAAAAGCCATTTCGTGGCGACCAGGTGATGAAATGGATTTATCATTTTGGCGTTGATAACTTTGACGACATGAGCAACGTTAATAAAAAGCTTAAAGAAAAGCTTAAAAACGAATGCGAAATTGTTGCGCCAGAAATCTCTGTTCGCCAGCAAGCAAGCGACGGCACAATTAAGTACGCATTAGTGCTTGATGGCGGCCAAGAAGTTGAAGCTGTATGGATCCCAGAAAAAGACCGCGCCACTTTGTGTGTATCTTCGCAAGTGGGTTGTGCCCTTGAGTGTACGTTTTGTTCAACTGCGCAACAAGGCTTTAACCGTAACCTTAAAGTGTCTGAAATTATTGGCCAAGTTTGGCGTGTAGCTAAAGACATAGGCCTTGATGGCAACAGCGAAAAACGCCCAGTTACCAACGTTGTAATGATGGGTATGGGCGAGCCCCTGCTTAATATTAAAAACGTAGTGCCGGCAATGGAACTTATGATGGACGATTGGGGCTTTGGCTTATCTAAGCGCCGCGTAACATTAAGTACCTCAGGGGTTGTACCTGCCCTTGATTTATTAAAAGAAAAAATAGATGTAGCACTTGCTATTTCACTTCACGCTCCCGATAACGCACTGCGTGACGTACTTGTGCCAATTAATAAAAAGTACCCTATTGAAGAATTTTTAGCCGCGTGTCGTCGTTATATCGATGGCTCTAAAGCAAATAAAGACGTGACCATTGAATACGTTATGCTAAATGGCGTTAACGACAGCACCGACCAAGCACATGAGCTGGTTAAAACGCTTAAAGGTACACCTTCTAAAGTTAACCTTATTCCGTTTAACCCGTTCCCGGGTAACGAATACACACGCTCTAGCAACAGCCGTATTGACCGTTTTTCTAAGGTTTTACAAGCTGCGGGTATTACGTGTATTGTTCGTCGTACTCGTGGTGACGATATTGACGCCGCCTGTGGGCAATTAGCCGGCGATGTTGTTGACCGTACTAAACGTATGGCGAAAAAGAAAATGCGTGACGATAACGCAATTAGCGTAAATATCCAGCAAGCATAAGCCTGTAACCACCCTGCGTATATTCCCTGTGCAGGGTGGTTAAGTTGTTTATTTTTAAATAAATGATGCAACACTAAGGGTTTTAGGTAAGATAGGCGCTATGGATAGAAAAACAGAGACAAGGTAATGCGATCTTTACTTGCTTTAACACTTTCAACACTTGCCCTTACAGGGTGCGTAAGTGAAAGTAGTTATAACGGCAGTGACAAACCCGTCGTCGAAAACAAAATCAATAATGCAGGCGCAGCACGCACACGTATCGCCCTCGCTTTACAATACTTAGAAACTGGCAACAACTCGCAAGCAAAGTATAACCTTGAGCGAGCTATAGAATTTGCCCCAAATCTACCTGAAGTACATTACTCTCTTGCTTATTATTACCAACAAGTAGGCGAAAAAGAGCGTGCCGATAAAGCCTATCAAAAAGCATTAGCAATTAAGCCTGACGATCCGAACACGCTTAATAACTACGGTGTGTTTTTATGTAGTATTGAAGAGTATGACCGCGCGACCGATCAGTTTTTAAAAGCAATTGATATTCCAAGCTATATTCGCGTTGCCGAAAGCTACGAAAACCTTGCCTTATGTGCCATAGAATTTAACGACTTTGAAAATGCAGAGAGTTACTTTAAACAAGCACTTAATCACAGCTCGCAACGTACATCGACCCTAATAAGCTTAGCCGCCCTTTTTTATGCTAAAAGCGATTTACATAAAGCCAGCGAAGTATTAAAGCGTCATGACGACACCGGCCGAGTGTCTGCACGGGCTTTATTGCTTGGTTATTTAATTAAGCAGCGCATGGGCAGAATAGAAGAAGCAGAAAAAATTGCCGCCACCATAATGCAAACTTACCCAACAAGTAAGCAAGCCTATGCTATTCGCGATAATCGTACTAAACAAACTGAGTTTGAAATACTGCGCGAAAAATACCGTAAAGCGCAGCTCGAAGAGCTTCAAGAGCAGTATGGCGAAGAGCAAATCAGTGTTGAGCAACCAAAAATTAAAATTATCCGTAAAAAGCGCCCAACTACCGATAATTCGACCAGCTTAATTTCTCCAGGGGTTGAGCCTTCAAGCCCAGTATTAAATGAGACGGCAAAAGCACAGGCAACCATTGCCGCAGCAAACAAACAAAAAACCGTAGCTGAGCAAAGTGATGACGCTGCCACTCTCACGCCAGCGGCTCAACCAACGCAGGCTGAAGTAGTTACAACAACAAAAGCAGAAGTGCCAGCTGCGGCAGCGGCTCCAACCGTAACAAATACTGCCCAAGTAGCAACTACAACTACAACATCTGCGCCTGCAGAATCTAATACAGATACCGCAGCGGTGCTTTTGGCTTTAACAACGGATCACCAAGCGCAACAAACGTCTACACCCACAGCTGAGCCGCCAAAAGCCGTCGCTAAACAAACACCCAAAGATGATGACGAAGTAAAAATAATTTCATTTGGTGCGCCAAAACAAGCTAACTTTAACACCCCACAAAATACACGCCCTGCAGCAAATGGCCCACAGAATGCGGGCTTAAATAATTCGGTAGTATTTTATGAGGCTAAAAAAGACAGTGCGGTATTTAGTAATAACCCATACAGCGACAGTAACGACATTACACTAAAAAACTACCAACCAAGTGTAAAACAAGAGCCTCCCATGCTTAATCCAAAAGTCCCCCCTTTAAAGGTGCCTTTTCATATTATTGAGTTTGGTGAAAACCTATTTAGCATTTCAGTGCGATACAATGTTAAACTACAAAAACTCCTGCAGTGGAATGGTCTAAAGGAGTCGGATCGTGTTATCAACGGAAGTAAAATTTATTTAAACGATCCTAATATTTATTACGAGATTAAAGCTGGCGATACCCTTTACGACATAGCTACCCAGCGGCATGTATTAATTGATGAATTAATGCGATGGAATAAATTAAGTCCAGATATAGAACTTACACCTGGGCACAGACTATTACTAGTGGATCCAAATTCGTACCTATTATGACAGAAGAAACTACGCAACAAAGCGATGAGCCAAGTGTTGGGCAACTATTAAAAGCGCACAGAGAGCAAGCGAATGTAAGCTTAGAGTCACTTACTGGCCCACTTAAGCTTTCTATTTCTCAGCTGCAACGCTTAGAAAGCGATCAGTACCAAACGTTAGGCCCAATTACCTTTGTAAAAGGCTACATTAAAAACTATTGCCGTGAACTACACGTCGATAGCGCCCCTATATTAGCTAAATTGCCAGCACCGCCCGAGCCTACAAAGCCGGCTAACATGCAAAGCTTTTCGCGCCGCACAGAAAAAGAAGCCCATGACAGCCGCCTAATGCTGGTGAGCTACATTATTTTAGCCATTGTTATTGGCTCATCTGCCTTATGGTTTTGGCAAAATGCTACGCCTATCGATGAGCAAACAAGCACAATCAATATTGAAAATTCAATTTTAGATAACCAGCAAAATAACAACTCGCTAAATAATGAAAGCGAGAACACCTCGCAAATGCAAGCAACACAGGCAGTTGAGCGCACACCGGCTGTAATGCCGATAAGTGCTGAACAAGTCCCCTTAAGTGAAGCCGTTAATGCCACGGCGCCTATTGCCGCTAGCACCCAAACAGCCACTAACGAGCCCGACACGCAAAGTAACACCAGTACAATTAACATGGTGTTTAACGATGAGAGCTGGGTAGAAATACACGATGGCGAAGGTGAGCGCATAGCATTTGGCGTAAAAAAAGCAGGCTATAAAATGGCTGTAAGCGGCACCCCGCCTTTTTCAGTTGTGCTGGGTAAGCACGACGTAGTTAGTGTTTCTCTAAACGGCGAACCAGTTGATATTTCTGGTTATCCTAAAAATCGTTTAGCCAAATTTAAATTACCATTAGCAGAGTAGTCGCTATGTTTTCAGAATCTCCAATTAAACGCAGAAAATCAACCCGCATCAATGTAGGCAACGTGCCTATTGGTGACGGTGCCCCTATTGCCGTGCAGTCGATGACCAATACCGACACCATGGATATAGATGCCACGGTAGCGCAAATCCAAGCAATACAAGATGCCGGCGCCGATATAGTGCGTGTATCTGTACCAACTATGGATGCAGCAGAAGCGTTTAAAAGTATAAAAGAGCAAGTTAGTATACCGCTTGTAGCCGATATTCACTTTGATTACCGCATAGCGTTAAAAGTGGCAAAATACGGCGTAGATTGCCTACGTATAAACCCAGGGAATATAGGCAGTGAAGAGCGCATTAGAGCCGTTGTAGACTCAGCGCGCGAGCATAATATTCCTATTCGTATTGGTGTAAATGGCGGCTCATTAGAGCGCGACCTACAAGAAAAATACGGCGAGCCAACTCCCGAGGCATTACTTGAATCAGCAATGCGCCATGTAGATATATTACGCCGCCTTGATTTTGACCAATTTAAAATATCGGTAAAAGCATCAGACGTATTTTTAGCTGTAGGCGCTTATCGTTTACTTGCTAAAGAAATAGATCAACCCCTGCATTTAGGGATCACCGAAGCCGGCGGTATGCGCTCAGGCTCGGTTAAATCGGCTGTAGGTTTAGGCATGTTACTTGCCGAAGGTATTGGCGATACGCTACGTGTATCACTTGCTGCCGACCCAGTTCAAGAAATCAAAGTAGGTTTTGATATTTTAAAATCGCTGCGTATACGCTCTCGCGGTATTAACTTTATTGCCTGCCCTAGCTGCTCACGTCAAGAGTTTGATGTAGTGAGCACCATGAACCAGCTTGAAGAGCGCCTAGAAGATGTTGTTGAGCCAATGTCTGTTTCGGTAATTGGTTGTGTCGTTAACGGCCCAGGCGAAGCCCTTGTTAGTGATATTGGCCTTGCCGGTGCAAACCGCCGCTCAGGTTTATACATTAATGGCGAGCGTCAAAAAGCGCGTATTGATAACAACAACATTGTTGACCAGCTTGAAGGCTACGTGCGCGACTTTATTGCTCAAAAAGAGCAGCAAACACCTATCGACATTAAAATAGTCGAATAAATACCGTATAAAGCGCCAAACCACGTTGTTTGGCGTTTACCTTTATAGCTAGAGGATACCCAAACGACCCCAAGATACAGAATTCAGCGTTTCACAGGCTCTTAATATCAAGGCGTTACTTTGCAAGAATGGCAATCCCTTTTAAAAAGTAACAACGATGAGAGTAAGTGTCTGTGAACCGCCCAACGGGTTGGTTTAAAAGCGATTTATACTGCGTTATTGATTTTAACAATAGAACCACTATTACTTTCAATCAATGCCTTGCCTAAATCGCTTTTAATTCAAACGACGCTCGCATCATGGGGTCATTTGGGTATATAATGACGGGTCAATTTTTAGCATTCTTGTTGTGTAAGCATTTTTTTATTACACATAAACAGTAATTAGGATTTATCAGTGGCAAAACAAATTCAGGCAGTTCGCGGTATGAACGATTGTCTGCCGG
>Ga0208571_1000774_pt1 | contig 10984 bp, 11 predicted proteins | sample DeeseametaMP0103_FD_184223 | JGI IMG/M metagenome (GOLD analysis project Ga0208571, IMG submission 184223) | Marine microbial communities from the Deep Atlantic Ocean - MP0103 (SPAdes) | ecosystem: Environmental > Aquatic > Marine > Oceanic | place: Atlantic Ocean | collected 2010-12-22
GCAAGACCTTGAAATGCAGTACGGCTTATATTATTCTGAGGTTGTTGGGCAGTCAAACTAAAACCAGCGGTTTGTGTATGAAATCGTAATTTTAATGATCTCTCAGATTTAGCCCCATATTTTTTCTTCATTACTTGAGCCCAAATTCGTCTGGCTGCTCTATACTTTGCAATTTCTTCAAAAAAGTCTAAATGTGAATTGAAAAAAAAAGATAAACGAGGGGCAAACTCATCTACATCTAGCCCAACCTTAATGGCATGTTCTACATAACAAAATCCATCTGCCAAAGTAAAAGCAAGCTCTTGAATGGCAGTTGATCCTGCTTCACGAATATGATATCCACTCACAGAAACGGTATTGTATTTAGGCATTTCTTTAGTGCAATATTGTATCATATCCATAATGATCCGCATTGATTCTACAGGAGGATAAATCCATTCTTTTTGGGCGATAAATTCTTTCAGGATATCATTTTGCAATGTTCCATTTAATTTTGAAATATCTACACCTTGATTTTGGGCCACAGCAACATAAAAAGCAAACAATATAACAGCAGGACCATTAATAGTCATGGAAACACTAATTTTAGATAAATCGATACCATCAAATAATATTTTCATGTCTTGGAGTGAGCTTATGGCAACACCACACATGCCCACTTCCCCTTCCGACAAGGGGTGATCCGCATCATAACCCATTAATGTGGGCATATCAAAAGCAACTGATAATCCGGTTTGACCTTGTTCCAGGAGATGCTTAAATCGTTGGTTTGTTTCAGCGGGTGTACCGAATCCTGCAAATTGCCTCATAGTCCACAATTTACCCCTATAAAGATTAGGGTGGATTCCTCGTGTATATGGAAATTGTCCAGGAAAATTTAATTTATCAAGGTAATTATTTTCATTATCTTCTGGATAATAAAGCAAATCTACATCTTCACCGGACGCAGATTTAAAGCTATAATTACGTTGGGAAGAATTTTTTATATCTTCCTTCCATTTATTTTCAGAATCGGAGAAGTTATAATTCATATACTTCTTCACCTATATTTTCACTCTTTAATACTGAAATTATATTCTCAGGACACAAACCAAGTTCAACTAGCAACTCATCTCTAGTAGCATGTTCTACAAATTGATCCGGAATACCTATACGATGCAATCTATTGTCTAATCCATTATCATGCAAAAATGTACTTACGGCAGAACCAAAACCACCGGATAAAACCCCTTCCTCAATTGTAATTATATTCTTGTGATTCTGGCATATTTCAAATATTAATTCAGAATCCAATGGCTTAATAAATCGCGCATTAACTATAGTTGGGAGATATCCCAATTCTGAATATAATTCCTTTTTAGCGTCTAATATCATGCCAACCATTGATCCTACTGCAAAAATTGCAGTGTCAGAACCATTATGGAGAACATCCCACTTTCCAATTTCTAAAATTTCAGCCGCTCCATTTTCATCAAACTCTCGGCTGGAAGCCTTGGGATATCGAATAGAAAAGTTTTTTCCAGACTCTAATGCTGTGGCAATTAAATTTCTTAATTCATTGCCATCTTTAGGAGCAGTAACAATCATGCCTGGTAATGTCTGCATGAATGCCAAATCGAAAACACCATGATGTGTGGGCCCATCAGGACCAACAACACCCGATCTGTCCATACAGTAAACCAAGGGGAGATTCTGAAGTAAGGCGTCATGTAAAATATGATCATAAGCCCGTTGCATAAAAGTTGAATAAATCGGTACAATTGGTTTATACCCCTCCGCTGCAAGACCAGAGGAATATGTTACAGCATGTTCTTCCGCAATTCCCACATCCACATACCTATCTGGATATTTTTCAATAAAGGGGGTCATGCCTGTTCCAATTTCCATAGCAGCAGTAATGCAAACCACTTTATCATCTTTTTCTGCTAACTGTATAATTGACTGCCCAAATACGTTAGAATAATCAGGAGCAGCATTTTCAACTTTTTGTTTAGCCTTCCCCCCTATGCTGTAATATTTAACAGCATCCTCTTCAGCCAACTTACTACCCTTCCCTTTACATGTATAAACATGAACTAAAACGGGGGTATTCATTTTCTTAACTGCCCGAAAGGTTCGAATGAGCTCATCTAAATTATGACCGTCAATCGGACCAATATAACGTAATCCTAATTCTTCAAATAATGCACCAGGAGTTAAATAGCCTTTAATCCCTTCTTCAGTTTTTCTCATAATTTTTCGAATATGGCTGGAAAGCGGCAATTTACCTGAAATTTCCCAAATATCATTTCGAATGCGATTATAGGTTGGATTTGTGACTACACGTGTTAAATAATGAGATAATGCTCCAACCGATTTAGATATGGAATGTGAATTGTCATTTAATACAATTGTTAATTGGGTACGATGATATCCAAGATTGTTTATTCCCTCATATGCCAATCCACCAGTCATTGCCCCATCACCAATTATGGCAACAATCTGGTCTTTTGTTTTTTTACGATCTCTTGCATGAGCAAATCCTAAAGCGGCAGAAATGGAAGTACTGGCATGACCAGCTCCAAAAATATCATGCGGACTCTCATCCCTTTTTAAAAAACCACTAATCCCACCTTTTTGCCGCATATTTTTAAATGCGTCTCTCCTGCCGGTGAGAATTTTATGTGCATAAGCCTGATGTCCTACATCCCAAATAATTTTATCAGAAGGTGAATTATAAAGATAATGTAGGGCAATTGTTAAATCCACCACACCCAATGGTGATGAGTAATGACCACCTACATTTTCAACAACATCCTGAATATATTGCCCAACCTCAGTAGAAAGCTTTCTCAATGCATTTTTATTCAGTTTTTTAATATCTTCAGGAGAATCAATTTTAGGAAGAAGGCAGAGTTTATGCATTTATTTGTTCCATAATATATTTGTGGATTCTGACATCATTACCAATTTCTGGATGAAAGGTAGTGGCAAAATGCCTACCATCGCTAATCATAACTGGCTCTTTTTTATACGTTGCTAAAATTTTTATTCCCTTTCCTAAATTTGACACTTTAGGAGACCTGATAAATAAAGCTTTAAAATTATTTGAATTATCAAATTCTAGGTGCAAGTTTCCAGAGAATGAATTCACCTGTCTTCCATATGCATTACGTTCAGCTTTAAAGTCCATTACACCCAATGGTTTTAAATTATTTGCTTCTTTTGTAGATGATAGCAAAATCATACCTGCACAGGTGCCAAATACCGAATTTATTTGCGCGAAATTCATGATTGACTTACGGAATTTATTTCTGTCAATTAGTTTAGAAATTGTAGTTGATTCTCCTCCAGGGATAATAAGCAAATCACACTTTTCTAATTCTCGAGGATATTGAACCAGAATGTTATTAATCCCCAAATTATCCAACATCCTTTTATGTTGAATATAATTTCCCTGGAGAGCTAAAACTCCAACTTTCCTTACCACCCTCTATCCTGAAGCATTTGATCTTCCGGTATTTCAGAAATATCTAAGCCTTTCATTGCAGATTTCAATCCAGAAGAAGCTATTGCAAGTTTATCTGCATCTTTATAATGTGTTACGGAATCGACGATGGCTTTTGCCCGTGATGCCGGATCTTCTGATTTAAAGATTCCTGAACCAACGAAAACTGATTCAGCTCCTAATTGCATAACTAATGAAGCATCTGCCGGCGTTGCGATTCCACCAGCACTGAAATTGGGAACAGGTAATTTTTTAATTTTGGCAACCTGTTCTACTAGTGAGAAAGGAGCTTGAAAATCTCTCGCAGTTGCCATGAGCTGATCATGCCCTAATGTTCCGAGCAAATTAATCTCATTTATAATACTTCGCATATGGCGAACTGCTTCAACAATATTTCCAGAACCGGCTTCACCCTTTGTTCGAATCATTGCTGCACCTTCACCGATCCTTCTTAATGCTTCCCCCAAATTCCTGGCGCCACATACAAAAGGTATTTTGAAATCATGTTTATAAATATGATTATTATCATCTGCCGGAGTCAACACTTCACTTTCATCAATAAAATCCACTTCTAATGCTTCTAAAATCTGGGCTTCCGCAAAGTGGCCAATCCTGCATTTTGCCATTACTGGAATTGATACCATTTTCTGAATATCTTTTATCATTAATGGATCAGACATTCTGGCAATGCCGCCATCAGTCCGGATATCAGCAGGTATCCTTTCTAATGCCATTACAGCCACTGCACCGGCATCCTCTGCGATTTGTGCTTGTTCAGCCGTTGTGACATCCATAATGACGCCACCTTTTAGCATTTCTGCTAAGCCAACTTTAACTTCGTAGGTACCTTGTCCCATAATTTTTCCTTATATATATTTTCTATAGTGTCTTTTACGTCTTTAATAAGATAATCCGGAGTAGATGCTCCAGCAGAGATTCCAATATTATCATTATTCTTAAACCATTTAGGTTTTAAATCTTTTGAATCGGTGACTTGAAAAGATTGTGAATTAATAGCTAAAGATAGCTGCGTTAATCGATTTGAATTTGCGCTGGTAAATGATCCAATAATTATCATTATATCATTTATTTTCGCCATATCTTTGATTTGCTCATGGTTTCTTTTAGTGGGAAAACATATCGTATTAACAAAATGCAAATCAAATACTTTGGTCATGAGGATATTAATTATGTCCTGAACATTTTCAATGGCTTGTGTGGACTGGCTAACTACTCCCGCTTTTTTCATTTTCTTTAATTTTAAAGCCTCTTTGGGTGAAGATATTACAACTGCATTTTCTACCTGATTAGCAATGGCAATTACCTCATCATGTCCATGGTCGCCAACCACAATGATTCTCCTTCCATCTTTTGCCAGTTTTTTAACTTCCTGATGAATTTCGTAAACCAGGGGACAAGTAGCATCAATTATATTCATTCTCTTTTCTTTTGCTTCATCCCACAATTCCGGCACCGTACCATGAGCTCTAAATAATATGGGGCTTTCTTTGGGAACATCATCCAATGATCTTACAATTTTTGTTCCTGCATTTTTTAAATCATTCACAACCTTTTCATTATGAACAATGGAACCGAGCATATACACATCCCCATACTTTTCTGCAGAGTCATATGCAATATTTACAGCATCTCTTACTCCAAAACAATACCCTGCATCCTTTGCGATTGTAATTTTCATATAATAGCTTTTTTCATTCGGGGGAGAGTTATTCCGGATTGCTGCTGATATTTTCCTGCTTTATCCTTATAGGATGTGCGGCATTCCTCATCAGATTGAAAAAATAATACCTGGCACAAACCTTCGTTTGAATAAATTTTTGCAGGCAGTGGAGTACTATTGGATATTTCCAATGTAACATACCCTTCCCATTCTGGTTCAAATGGAGTGACATTTACAATAATACCGCATCTGGCATAGGTTGATTTACCTACACATATGGAAAGAATATCTCGAGGTATGCGAAAATACTCAACAGATCTAGCCAATGCAAAGCTATTTGGTGGCACTATACACACATCTCCCTTATAATCAACAAATGATGCCGAATCAAAATTCTTTGGGTCAATAATACTATTATTTACATTTGTGAATATTTTATATTCATTAGAAACACGAATATCATAACCAAATGAAGATAGACCATAGGAGATTTTACCCCCTCTCACCTGCTTTGATTCAAATGGATCAATCATGCCAAATTCAAGAGACATTTTCTCAATCCAATAATCACTTTTGATAGCCATCAAACTCCCCACTAATCTTTTCTGATAATTTGTTAATAATTTTTAATTCAATTCCCTTGATAGACATATCATCAACTCTGGCTCCAGCAGCAAATTTATGCCCTCCACCATCAAATGATTGTGCAATATCGTTGATTATATAATTTCCGCTGGATCTGAAATTAATACGATGGTTCCCATTATTTGTTTCCTGAATCATAAAAGATACTTCTACTCCCTCAATGGTTCGGATAAATTCTGTAAATCCATCTACATCACCGTCATCTGCATCAGCTTTTTTTAACATATCCTGAGTAATAATTGACCAAACAACTTGACCATTATCTGAATAATGTAAATTTTGGATTATTAGCCCCATCAACCTGATTCGCGACAACTTATTTTGTTCATAAATACTTCGCTGAATATCATATCCATCAACACCACTTTCCAATAAATGTGCCGCCATTCGGTGGGTATCAGGAGCTGTAGATTGGTATTTAAAAGATCCCGTATCTGTTACAACAGCAGCATATAAAGCATTTGCTATTTTTAAAGGAAGGAGTGTTTTAGTTTTGCCTAGGTATTCCATATATTTCCAGATCATGTAGCCAGTTGCTGGTGCTTCAGAATGGACAATATTTAGATCAAATGGATGCCCTTCTTTTGCAGGATGATGGTCTAGTGAAATAACGGTGCTGGACTCATATACTTTTTCTCCAATTGGTCCAGTTCTGCGATGGTCACCAATATCAAAAACGATAGTTAAATCTACTTTACTTAGCCAGCCATCAAAAGAGTTTTCATACACTTCTACAATGGAATCAGGATCGATAATATTCAAGTTGTCTGGTGTTGAAGTTGCATTAATAATTCGACACTCTTTACCCATATCTTTTAAAAAATAATAAAATGCGATTTCCGAACCTATTCCATCGCCATCACCATTCATGTGGGTAGAAAGTAAAATAAAATTACTCTGTTCAATATGGGATGTAAGGGAATCCCAATTATTTTTATCTAATTTTGTCATGGATTAAAGCGTAATTTACGTCGATAATGAGATGTGAAACAATTTCACAATATTGCCAAATTAATCAATTTATGGTACAACTAAAACGGGTACGCTAGCGTGATTAACAATATAAGCTGCCGTACTTCCCAATAAAAATTTTGAAATTTTACCTTTACTACTTTTGCCAAGTACAATTAAGTCTGCATCTAAATTCACGGCTTCTTCACAAATAATTTTATTTGGTTTACCTTTTTTTATTTTGAACTCAACATTTATATCTTCAGCATGAAGTGAATGTATTATTCCCTTCATTTCATTTTTAGCGAGTATGGCTGTTTTTTCAAATTCAGCTTGAATAGACTCAACACTCACACGAAGCATTTCCATTTCTTCTTTCTCCATAAATTCATCATGAACATTTAAAATAACGATAGATGAATTAAATTGATGAGCTACCTGTACAGCTTTTGAAATAGCAGTATCATTTTCTTTACTTAAATCTGTAGCACATAATATTTTGTTAAACATATTTTTCTCCTTAAATCATTGTGAAACTTACAATTATAAATACGGGAATCAATATTAGAATTGACCAGAGCATATATCCGAAAAAACTTGGCATTGTAATATCATTTTCTTCAGCAATAGATTTTACCATGAAATTAGGTGCATTACCTATATACGTCATGGCCCCCATAAATACAGCTCCTAAAGATATAGCCATTAACGTGTCGGGAATCCCATACATGAGATAATCTGCAATTTCCATGTTTTCCGGCGCGGATGAACCAGCAATATTAAAAAATACAAGGTAGGTAGGTGCATTATCTAAAAAACCGGAAAGTAAACCAGTTAACCAGAAATACATAGTATTAACGGGATTCCCAGCAGTATCAGTTACCAGATTAATAATAGCACCCATCACTCCCTTTTGCCCCGCACGAAGAATAGCAATCGCAGGGATAATTGTAATAAATATTCCCGCAAAAAGTTTTGCTACCTCTAAAATTGGAAACCAGGTAAATCCATTTTGGTTGCGGATATTCAAATCTGTAAATCTCCAGCTTATAAGGGTCAGCAATGCCAATGAAATATCCCGCATAATATTCGGTATTGTCAGATGAATTCCGTGTATGGAAATATCACTAATGTCTGGTTTCCAAAATCCACTCATTAGTACTGCAAGGATCACCCCAGCTAAAAGTATGAAATTCCCCTTGCCGTCAATACTTAAGGGTTCTTTATATTGATCTTCATTTACGGAATGATTCTCTCTTTTGTAATAATAGGTATCTAATAAAAAGTAAGCAATTAATAAAATAACCGAAGATACCAGCATGGGTACAAATAAGGCCTTAGTGGTCCAAAAGAAGTTAATTCCATGTAAAAATCCCAAAAATAATGGTGGGTCACCCAAAGGGGTTAATGAACCTCCAATATTTGCAACAAGGAATATGAAAAAGATAATGGTATGAATTTTATTTTTACGAGTTTTATTCGCTCTCAATATTGGGCGGATAAGTAACATAGCAGCCCCGGTAGTTCCCATCCAGGATGCCAAAGCTGTACCTATTAACAAAATAAGTGTATTTACTTTGGGAGTACCTGCTAAATATCCCTTTAGGCGAATCCCTCCTGAAATTGTAAAGAGTGCCAATAAAAGTAGTATAAAGGGTATATACTCTAATAGGATAACGTGGAGAAATTGATGAAGCGCTTCATCGAAACCTGTCCAGATTATAAAGGGGAGTAGAAAGGATATTGCCCAGAATGCAGAAATTTTACCAAAATTTCTGTGCCAGAAAATCGGCGCTAATAAGGGTACAACCGCAATTGATAGCAATATTCCAATAAACGGTACTATGGAAAATAATGGCAATTCCTCACCAAGGCTTCCTGCGGAAGCCAATATTGAACTGAAAAGTATGCAAATAAATATTATATATTTAGTTTTCATTTAAAATTATTATCCAAATATTTGATTCAGACCTACAGTTAACATGAGGTTAAATTTACCCATATTTATAGTAACTATATTTCTAACAATAATTGTTTTTGCAATCATAATATTTTTAATAAGCATTGGCATAATCTTTTCTAATAAAAATCTCAGAGGATCTTGTGGAGAATACTGTGATTGCACAATTACTAAGAAAATTAAATGTCAGTTTTGTAATATGAATTCCATTTCTCATATTAATAATTAAATCCACTACTCTTCCCTGTAAGATATTCACCAGTATCTGTTTTTTTAACTAACAAACACTCTACATTTGACAGATTGTTTATCCACCTTAACCCTTCATCAAATCCTTTAACCATTACTGCTGTGGCTATAGCATCTGCCGTAGCACAATCCGACGCTACAATAGTGGCACTGACTAAATCATGCTGTATGGGATATCCCGTTTTCGGATCAATGATATGGGAATAGTCTATATTTTCCACGGTGAAATAGTTATTATAACTTCCAGACGTTGCCACGGCTGCATCTGTAATGTGTATTGCTGCATATAATTCTGCTGCAATATATTCTGGTTCCGAGACACCTATAGTCCATTTTGAATTGAAATTATTTAGTCCAGATACCATTATTTCACCACCAATTTCAACCATATAGTTTTCAAATCCCAGATCATCTAACAATAAAGCTGCTTGATCTACTCCCCATCCTTTTGCAATAGCACTGAAATCTATTTGCGTATGGTGATTTTTCTTGCTTAAAGAATCATTTTCAAATTCTAATTTATCGATTCCTGAATAATTCAATTTCTCCTGTATTATCTTATGAGAAGGAATTTGGGAAATATTAAAATCTGGTCCGAATCCCCAAAGTTTTACCAAGGGTAAAACCGTAAAATCAAAACTCCCATCAGAGCTCAAAGAAATACTTACCGCTTTTTCGTAAAGCTCTGAAAATTCAGGTGAAATTTTAATGGGAATTGTACTCAAGTTGTCATTGAACTGTGTTAATTCGCTATTTTCAATATAGGTCGAGAATATATTATTTACTTGGGTTAATAATGAATCCACTTTCTTTTGTAATTGAATAGCATCAACCTTATTATTTGAGTTGATTATTATTGTAATTTGATAGGTTGTCCCCATTGTTTCACCAGAAAACTGGATGGGTTGATTTTTACCACAGTTGAGAGTAAATACAAATAATAATAGGGGTATTATTTTAACTTGAGTTAGCACAGAAAATTAAAAGGAATGATGTAAACTATAATCTAGAACTTATCGAATGCTATCATTTCGGGTTCCACACCCAGATTGTCCAATTCTGCTTACAGTTAACAGTAGTCTGTAGAAACCTGCTACAACCGGTGCATTACAATAGGTTTTATTGCCATGTAATGGGTTTATTGTCAGCCCCCTGCTCGTTATCTTAATGAGTGAATGATTAAAGTAGCTTCCTAATATAGCCATATATTAATGAGTTGAAAAAAGGAAGTTCGCCATATTTCCTGCTTCAGCAGCCATTTCCAGCAGATAGCTCGGAGCAACCCCGAATATAATAACAAATATGGCTAAGATTCCAATTAGCATCCTTGCCGGCATAGTAGACACAGGATCCAACGCTTTCCCTTCTTCTTCCATATACATATTCACAATCAGACGGATATAGTAATACACCGATACCAAAGTATTAATTACGGCAATCACAACCAGCCAGATGTACCCATTGGCTACTGCTGCGGAGAATAGTCCGTATTTTGCGATAAATCCCGCAGTAGGTGGAAATCCAGCCAGGGAAATCATGAATAGTGTCATAGCGGCTGCCAGCCACGGGTGCCTGGTAGCTAGTCCACGGTAATCTTCTAATCCTAGACCACTCTCTTCTTTTTCTACCGCCGCTATTATGGCAAAGGAGCCAAGATTCATAATTGAGTAAATAACCAGGTAAAAAAGCACGGCTGAAAGTCCAACACTATCCAGCACCAGCACCCCTAAAACCAGATACCCGGCATGGGAAATACTTGAAAAAGCTAACATTCTTTTCACATTGGATTGCATCAAGGCAGAAATATTCCCCACGGTCATGGTCAGTGCAGCCAGTATCCAGAAAAGATTTTCCCAATGAGAAAATACTACTGGAAAGGCAATAATAAATACCTTCAGCAAAGCACCAAATCCCGCCGCCTTGGGTGCTGTGCAAAGAAAGGCTGTTACTGTGGTAGGCGCTCCCTGGTAAACATCTGGAGACCACATGTGAAATGGCACCAAGGCTACCT
>Ga0208571_1000781_pt1 | contig 10885 bp, 7 predicted proteins | sample DeeseametaMP0103_FD_184223 | JGI IMG/M metagenome (GOLD analysis project Ga0208571, IMG submission 184223) | Marine microbial communities from the Deep Atlantic Ocean - MP0103 (SPAdes) | ecosystem: Environmental > Aquatic > Marine > Oceanic | place: Atlantic Ocean | collected 2010-12-22
CCCCACTGATAAATGATGAATTAAGGCTTCATCTAATAGACATATTTAATCACGAAAATAAATATCCATTTTTAGTTAAAGAATATGATTCAAAAGAAAATGGTTTTAATTATCATATAAAATTATTTAAAATTGATTATAAAATGTTAGAAGAATTTTATCAGAAAAGAGTATGAAACATTAACAAGAAAGTTTTAAACTAATTAAAATTTTTGAGGTTATAAATTTAAGGTGATGTTTTTTGGTCGCATTAATTTCATATAGTCTAGAATTTTCATTTTGTTTTTAATAATTTTATTTACGTTTTATTTTTATTGTTTTTTTATGAACGTAGTTCATGAAATTTGTTGTAATCAATTTCAAATACTTTTACCTTAAATTTTTTAAATCCTAATTCATTTGTATCTAATATTTTTTTTAAATAGCTATAGTTTTGTTCATTTTCATATATATCTGATAAAAATGGGTACCAAATTTCAGTAATGCCTTCTTCATTAATTGCAATATATTTTAAATTTTCTTGTTCACTGTTTAGGATAAAATCGTTTAGTGTTGAACCAAAAATATTAATCACATTAATATTTTCATTATACAAAACAGAAGACATTATTATCCCCTCTTGACCTATAGAACGGAATTTTGTGTTAGGTTCAGACAAATTTAGATAATTAATACCCTTTAATGTATTTCCGGCATCAAGAATTTTTCCTGAAATTCTATCATTCAATAATTTTATAAATTCAATTTGTTCTTGTTGTTCAGATTGATCCTGTATATCATACCTAGTTAGAAATAATGATGAAAGTATTATTACAATTAAAATAATTATAAGTAACGAAGAATTTTTTTGTTTATGTGTGAATGAAAATGTGCTTAGACCATATTCGATTAATCTTTGAATTGGAATTGTGCCAAAAATTATTAAAAATGGAAATAAATAAAATAAAAATCGTCTCTCAGGTATTACAGCGAAAATAATTACCATTAAACTTAGTGTTGTTAGGATTAAAATCCAGTTAGCATTGACGAATTTTTGGGTCTGATCAAATGCCCTTAATGAAAATATTATTCCAAATGGTATTAAGAATATTAGGTATGGAAAAGAAATTCTGGTTAACTGTTCAACGATATTAAAAATCCCTGTTATAAAGAACCTGTCAAGAAATTGCATTATTCCATGTTCATCAATATAATTAATTGCAGTGTAATCTAAATTAGATGTATTTACAGATTGAAGAGTTCCAAATTCTCCAGTAAATATTTTACCACCATATTCAAAATATAATGGATCACCATATGTATTGAAATTGATTAGTAACATTGGAGATGAAACTAAGAGAAAAATACCAATGCATAAAAAATATTTCCCAAATGTTTTACCTTCTAATTTAGAATAATAAAAGAAAATAATTGAAACAACTAATAACATGACAATTCCTGGCCATCTGACCCACCATAGTATACCCACAAAAAGAAATGATAGGTAATGAAATCTAGTTCTATGACTTAAAATAAAATAAAACGATATCATAAAAATTAAAATGTATAGAGGTTCTGATAATGCTTGACCAGAATTATAATTTAAATGTGGTTCAAAAGCAAAAAGACAGCCAGCGACTATAGAATACTTTTCTGGAAAAAATTTTCTTGCAAGCTTATACATCATGAAAATACTTCCAGTTGATATGCTAAGAGAAACTAAACGTGCTGTGTTGACATAGTCAATAAAATTTTCGCTGTCTATGAAACTAACAAATGGGCTCAGAAAAATGGGCCAACCTAGGGTTTTTGCAGATGGTGCTGAAAAATCTCCATTTGTAATAGAGATAGATTTTAGTATGTATCCAATCGCATCTTCATCAGGAAATAATGAGAATTCAACCAAGTATAATTTCATGCCTAATGCAATAATTGATATGATTACTAGGAAAACAACTACTTGGAATTTTTTCAAAAATTCACCTATTCCAAAAAATAAATTCTTTTATTATTCCCCAACTTAGTGATGCACCAGTTGGTATCGGTCGCATTTTTCTTTTGCCACCTATTCTTTTTCCTTCATTACCTATAATCTCACAAATTTTTTGTCTTCTTTTCAAACCCCTAATACTCATTTGTTGGGTTGAAGACATACCCATTGCATCGAACCTCAATTCATTAAATGCATTTCTAGAAATTATTCTACTTTCATTCAAAATATCAGTCCAATGACCACCAAAAAATACGTTAACCAAGAATGCAAACATTTTATTTCCGAATGTATCTATTATACCAGCATCAAGATTTACAGATCCTTTTCCAAAACGAGTTACTAGAACTTGATCATATCCTTCCTTGATTTTTTCTATTAATTTTGGAATTTTTTGTGGTTCATCATTGCCATCTGGACCGAAAAGAATAATGTTTTCAGAAGTGGTTGCATTCACTCCATCAAAAACTGCAGCGCCATGCCCTCCTGCAAATTCACCTTTTTGCTTTTGCATAATAACCTTAAAACCCATTTTTTTTGCTTCTTGTATAGTTCCATCTGTTGAACCACCATCCACGAAAATAATTTCTTCTGCCCATTCCCTATTAATTTGTGGCACAATTTTTTTTACACCAGTAATTTCATTTAATGTAGTAATAATAATTACAGTTGACATAAACCGACGAAATTTTTCCAGTATATAAATAACATTACTTTAGGATGAACAGTAATCAAAGATTTTTATAATAAAATCTTTTGAAAGGAGCTTCAAAAGTAATTCGGTTTTTTGTTGCCCATTGGAATATTTTCTTCAAACCTTCATCTATAGTTATTTTGGCATTCCAATCAAGTAACGTTTTTGCCTTTTTATTGTTACAAACCAGTCTATTAACATCATATGGTCGTTCTCTACCTTCATCATATCTAATTCTGATTTTTCTTTTTGCAATCTTGGCAATTTTGAGGGCTAATTCTCTAATACTAATTTCATTACCAGAACCAACATTAATAATTTCACCAATTACTTTTTTAGAATTAAGTGAACGTATTATAGCATCAGCAGTATCTGAAACAAATGTAAAATCACGAGTAGCATCAATGTTTCCTAGTAAAAGTTCTTTGTTACCATTTAACAATTGATTCATGATTTCAGGTATAATATACGGTTGTGTGTAATTAGGTCCATAGGAATTAAACGGCCTGATTATTACTACTGGAAAACCATTTTCTTTATACAGCGTAAATGCAACTCGATCTCCTGCAAGTTTGCTTACCGCATATGTTGAATGAGGTGATGCAGGATGATTTTCATCCATTGGAACATATTGTGCAGTACCATAAACCTCACTTGAAGAAATATGAATAAATTTTTTAACTGAATTTGATTGTATGGATTTCCAAAGTACGTTAATACTACCAGTTGTATTAACATTGAAAAAATCTGCCGGATAATAAAATGAGTCAGGAATAAAGGGAAGTGCCGCCAAATGTATTACAAAGTCTTGATCCTTTACAGCCTTTACAACTATTTTTTCGTCTGTAATATCACCCTTGATAATTTTTAATTTTTTTGTTTTTTTTGGCAAATATTGCCTTTTTCCTGAAGAGAAATTATCAAGAACCGTTACAATTGCGTTTTTCTTAATTAGTTGCTTAACTACCTCTGAACCAATAAATCCGGCTCCGCCTGTTACCAATATTCTATTATCTTTCATATTTGACATTTCAATCATTAAATTTTATATTATTTCCAATCCAATCAATCGTAGATTTTAACCCTTCATCTAATGAAGTAAGTGCTTTAAAACCTAGAACTTGTTCTGCCTTTTGATTGATAAGTACTCTTCTAGATTGTCCCCCTGGTTTTGATTTATCAAATATAATTTTGGGGTTGTGATTACAAATTTTTAGAATTTTTTTTGCTAAATCGTTTATTGTTACATATTCGCCACTTGATAAATTCACAGGATCTGCTTTACAATATTTTTCAAGTGCCAAAATCATGCCTCTTGCAACATCACCAGCAAAGATATATTCTCGGATAGGACTTCCATCGCCCCAAATCACAAAAGGATTTTTTTTTGCTAATGATTTTAAAATGAGAGCACCAATTACGTGAGAGTTTTGAGGATCTATTATTTCTCTAGGTCCATAAGAATTTGCGGGTCTAACTATTGCAATTTTCATTCCAAATTCTTTAGCATATGAGATTGCTTGTAGTTCACCCATTCTTTTTGACCAAGAGTATGATGCATGCATTTCTGGAGGATTGGCAATCCATGCATCTTCTTCTGAAAAATCTTTTTCTAAATCGGGATAGACACATGAGCAACTAGCATACAAAAACCTTTCAACATTTTCATTTTTTGCCGAATCAATGATGTTCCCATCTAAAATTAAATTCGGTGTTAATGTACTAGCAGGATATACAGTTGTTCTTCCTAATCCACCAGTATAGGCTGCTAAATGAAATACAAAATCCATTCCTTTAACTGCTTTTATTGCAAATTCTTTATCAGTTAAATCTCCGTTGAGAATTTCTATATTTTTTGAATTAATTTGCATAGGAATTTTTCTTTTATGTGAAATTATTCTCACGTTAGATTTATCTCTAAGTAATTCCACTAGATGGGAACCTATCATTCCAGTTCCTCCAGTAATTAAGATGTTTTTATTTTCAAACATTTTATATCATTTATCAATAATTTTAAAATCAGGTAAAGGAACAATAAATTTTCCGCCATTTTTAAAAAATTCTTTCTCTCTTTGTCTAAATTCTTCTAGAAAATGCCAAGGTAAAATAAAGTAATAATCAGGATTTAAAGATCTAGATTCTTCCTCTGAGATAATTTTTAAATTAGTTCCTATAGTTTTGCGGGACCATTTATCTGGATTTCTGTCTGCAATAGCATCAATAAGATTATCATCCAACCCATAATATTGTAAAATTGTATTACCTTTTGTTGAGGCGCCATACACGTGTATTTTTTTTTTTGCACTAACTTCTTTTTTAATAAAAGATACTGTTTGCTCCTTTAATTTTTCACATCTATGAAGAAATTCTTCATAAGGTCTATCTGTACTAAGATTCATCGCTTCTTCAGAACGTCTCAATTCAGATAGATGTTTTTCTGATTCCTCATCGATTGGTTGACTTGCATGTTTAACAAAAATTCGTACACTGCCACCATTAGAATCATTAAGTAAAGCATCTATTGCCTTTAAACTATATTTTTCTAACACATGTTCTATAACTGCAAAATGATAGTATTCTAGATGTTCATGTACAATATTATCAAAAGCATTTTGAAAAATCATAGTTGGCAAGTATTTTAATTCGATTACCCAAACTCCATTTTCATCTAATATTTTTGCAATATCAGACACAAATTGATTAGGATCTTCAAGATCATAGAATACAGCTACACTGGTAATAATTTTGGCTTTTTCATGATTATAATGTTCAACAAAAGATTTTGCACTAAAATAATCTACTATAATATGAGCTCCTGTTTCTTTTGAAAATTTAGCCATATTTTTAGCTGGATCAATACCTACTAGACGTAATTTTTTTGCTTGATAATTTTTTAACAAGGTGCCATCATTGCAACCAATATCTAAAACAATATCATTTTCATTCAACTGTACTTTTGACATTGCTTGTGTAACAACCTCATTCAGATTTTCAATCATAGTTTTATTAATTCCAGATCTATAGAAATAGCGTTCATACAAGATATCAGATGGTGTAGAATGGCGTAATTGTACTAAACCACAATGAGATGCGGTGCATCTGACTAACTCTAAGGGAAATTTATCTAGTATAGGTTCGGGATCAGTATCTTTTGGAGTATATGCTGCAATATACTGTTCACCCAATGACATAATAGTTGTAAGTTGATCAGAGTTACAGATTCTACATGTTTTACGTGGTTCTAAAGTCATAATGATTTTCTATAGTTTATTACAATAATCTACTACTAGATTACATTCATCTTCAGTCATATTATTAAAAATCGGAAGTGTGAATGCTGTTTCATAAATTAAATTAGAGTTAGGAGCATCAGAACTTTCAAGTTCAAAATTGCATGGTTGTTTATGTATTGGCATATATGGTAAACGGGCATCTATTCCATTATCCCTTAGAAATTTCAAATTTCGATCTCTTTCATTCTTATTTTTTGAGAATGCAAAGAAAAGCATATGAGAGTGAGTTGTTACATATTGAGGAGTTTTTTGAAAAGTTAAAGTTTTAATTTTATTTTTATATTCATTGGAAATTTTAATTCTTTGTGAAAGAAATTGATTGATTTGTTTTAATTGATTAATACCCAAGGCTGCCTGTATATCAGTAAATCTATAATTACTACTGATCAAGTGATGAATATATTGTCCCGGTCCATCACGACCAACATTTCTAATTTGGTTTAATTTTTTATGAATGTGTTCATCTTGCGTAGTTATGCAGCCTCCTTCAACCGTAGTTATTATCTTTGCAACTGTAAAACTAAAACATGATGTGTGTTCAAACGAACCAATTTTTTTATTCTTATATTCAGAACCTATTGCTTGTGCTGCATCTTCTATAAGAATAAAGTTATAGCGTTTTGATAATTCAATAATGGGTTCTAGATCAAGTGGTTGACCAGCCATATCTACAACTATAACTGCCTTAATATCATCATGTTCTTTAACAATTTTTTCAATAGAATCTGGAGTAACGTTTAATGTTTCAGAATCAATATCTGCAACCAAAATATTTGCACCGAGCATTTTTGCTGCAGATGAAGTTGCAATGAACGTAAAAGAGGGAACAATTACTTTATCTCCTGGTTTGACTCCATGTACTAATAATGCAGCAGTTAACGCGGAAGTTCCATTATTAACTACAACAACTTTGGATGAAAGATATTCAGAAAGATCACTTTCAAACTCTTGTGTTTTTTTACCCTGACTAATCCATCCACTTTTTATTACATCAAACATAGAATTCTGAGTCTCAAAATCGATGGAAGGTCTACTCATAGGAATTTTAAATTCATCCAATACGAGTTTTTTTATTAACTGTTTATTATACGTGACTCATTTTTTATACGATTGATTTTGATTATAATTTTTAGTATAGCATATTCTAAAATAGAACGTTAAAATAATTCAGTGATTTTCGATGTTAAAAAAATAATGACACATGTATTTTTGAATTTTTTAGGGTCCCATTGTAGAATGTGTAGTCCGAACAACTATATCGCCAGGCTTATCTTTATTTGAATCACTTATTGACACTTCATCCTCCTGCAATTTTTGCAACTGACACTTGTAGTTTCCAGCCCGTCTTCCATACCAAATTGTCTTGTAACCCCACATAATGGGATCATTTTCAATCACTAAATTCTTGTAGTAGTATCTTTTTGGAATTTGTTTCAATTCATTCCCATCATTAGTAAAGAAATTCTTCCAATCAAATTCAAAATTCTCAGATTTTACTTCATCTTTGTTATCTCGTATTGATAACGTGAAAACTTCAAATTTAACCAAATCATTTAACAGTTTTTCAGGTGTATTAAGATTAAATTTTTTATCTATGAAGCTAACAAGACGTTCAGCGTCCTGATGAAATTTTTCTTTATTATACGTTAAACGCAACCAACTAGCCTCCTCAATTGGCCACATTATATCTCCAAGTTTAGGATCATATTCATCCCATCCTTTACCAGTATAGCCACCATCTCTAAATTCTATTACATGATTAACTTCATCAGAAAAGATAGATTTTGCAGTACGACAAAATTCCATAAACACTTCATAGAATTTTGTATATCGAATGTTATGTACTATATTATAATAAGTAGCGATATGTTTTAGAATGCCTAAACTTTGTAATGTCAAAAAACACCAAGAGTATAGATATGTCTCCTTCAGATCTTCACAAGAACATGTACTAGTTTCAACAACAATTTCTTCATACTCCTGATGAGTTCCTCTGTTATGAATTGATGAATGAACTAACATGATTGGCGAACGTACAATTTTAATTTTGTATTTTTCTCTATATTCAGGCACATTCATTGGAGCATTTGGTAAAACTGTACAGTTGTAAATGAAAACAGTGTCTACTTTCGTCATTGCTATGCTATCTAATCCATCTTTAAATGATTGAAGAGTTTCGCCTGGCATTCCCATAATTAATTCTGTATATGTCGGGATTCCATTTTTTCGAAAAGTAGAAGCTAGTTCTGAAAAGGTGTCAAATTTAATGTTTGCTCGCTTAACTATTTTTAAAGTATCTGGATCTAGAGATTGTACAGCTAGAGTTACTGCGCCAAGTATACCACCATCCTGCAATTGTTTTGCAATAGGAATAATCTTTTCAGACGAGTTCTTTGCCCATGCAGGTCTCACTCTTTCAGGATAATTAGTTTTTAATGCAACTTCCTTGAGTTTTTCTGCTATCCGGAAATCTCTTTCTTGAAAAATTCCAAAGTTGGCATCACAACAATCAATATATGGTATCTTATTTTCTGCGAACCATTCTATTTCTTTAAATAATCTTGATTCTTCCCATTTTCGAACTTTTGTAAATGTTGCACTACCCCAATCACAAAATGTACACGCATATGGACAACCTCTGTTGGTCTCCCAACCTACAATCCATCTAATTCCATCTACTTTTTCAACTAAATCCCATACAGTATTAGTTAGATAGGGAGATGGTAAATTGTCTAATTCATTTATTCTTTCTTGAAGCTGGTTTCGAAATTCCTTTGTTTCTATTCCCTTAACTTGTGAATAATCTTTATCTTTTAAATACGCTGTTAGAATATTTTCTAAAATATATTCTCCTTCACCATGAGCTATAATATCAACGTAAGGATGTTGTTTAAAAAAATCCTGTGCCAGATCAGGTATTTGTGCACCACCAAAAATTATAGTACAATTTGGATTAATTTTTTTTACTTCACTAGCAAGATATTTAGTTATTTCCCAGTTCCATACATAACATGAACATAAAAGAACGTCAGCATCATAACATTCTTTGATATATTCTTCTACTTCAGTTCTAAACACAAAACTTTTTTCAAATTTAAAATTATTCTTTATCTTTTCATTAGTTTTTACATATGTTACCATAGATGCGATTCTACAAGGGAAGTGAATCTGATCACCGTACTGAAAATTAAATTCTGAACTGTTTACTTTGAACAAGTGTATTCACTTCCTATTTACCTGAATAATTTATAGTCTTTTCTTTGTAATAATACTCTAATTAGACAGTAAAGAACAAAGTGGAATTTTCTGCACCATTCAAAAGATTATATTATAAAACTGGTTAATGTTAAAGTAAATTCAGAGATTATTTTGATAATTTTCTAATTCGTGATTAATTCTGATAATTCAAATTTTCCTTGTTCTAATCTCTCCGGGCTCAATTTATACCTGGTAGCCATTCTTCCATACCATATAGTTTTGACTACCCATTCCAGGTAATCATTTTCTAGAATTTGATTTTTGTATCTAAAATTTTTGTGGGTTTTTATTAATTCAGTTTTATTGACAAAGAAACTTTTCCAATCAAACTTGAAATTTTCGGATTTAAATTCTTCATAATCTTCTCTCGTAGTAAGTAGAAATACTTGGAATTTTGCTAGGTCTTTTAAGATCTCACTATCAGTTTTTAAATCATTTACATCTTCAAAATAGTTAAGAAGCGTTACAATTCCATTCGATAATTCATTTTTTTTACTTACAAATCTTAACCACGTAGCTTCTTCGATTGGCCAATTAATGCTGCCTAATTTTGAATCATAATAATTCCAACCTTTTCCTGCATATCCATTATCTCTATACTTAATCACTTTTTCATATTCTTCTGAAAATATAGATTTTTTTGTACGACAAAAATCTAAAACCGATCCATAAAATCTCATGTAGGGTATACCCTTTGTTTGATGATAGTAATTTGCAATCTGTTCCAAAATTCCTAGATGATGGAAAGTAAGAGTCATCCAAGAAAAGAGATACATTTCTTTTAACTCTTCAAAAGTATATGATGAAGTGGTTATAGTAATATCTTCAAATTCTTGAATTTCATTTTCTTGTGCTGATGAATGTGCTAAATACATTGGGGATTGTATGGTCTTTATTTTGTAAAATTTGACATATGTTGGTTCATTCATCGGTGCATTAGGAAAAAGCGCACAATGATAGATGTAAATCGTACCGATTTTAGTATCAGATAATAAAATCTCTAAGCCCTTCTTCCAAGACTCGAGAGTTTCTCCAGGAAGACCCATTATCATTTCTGTATAAGTTGGTATTTTATTATCTCGAAACGTCTTTGTTAATTCAGAGAATTTCTCAAATTTAACATTTTCACGTTTTATTATTTTCAATGTTTCATCATCTAATGATTGCAAGGCTAAAGTTACCCCCCTTAACAATCCTACATCTTGCAACTGTTTAGCAATGGGTATTATTTTATCGGATGAAAATTTTGCCCACGTTGGTCGGAAAAATAAAGGATAGTCTTTTTTTAATTTTACTTCTTTGACTTTTTTTGCAATTTTCATATCTCTATCTTGATAAATTCCAAAATTAGCATCACAGCAATCTATGTATGTGATTTTATTATCCGCAAACCATTCAATTTCTTTAAACATTCTCTGCTCAGACCATTTTCTCATTTTTGTATTAGTAGCGCTTCCCCAATCACAAAATGTACACGCATATGGACAGCCTCTATTTGTTTCCCATGGTGCAACCCATTGCACACCATCAATTTGATTTACTAGTTGCCAAATAGTATTTGTGAGATATGCAGACGGTAAATCATCTAAATTATTGATTCTTTCTTGTGGTGGTGTTCTAAAATCTTTTGTTTCTATACCTTTGATATCTGAATAATTCTTATCTTTCAGG
>Ga0208571_1000786_pt1 | contig 10839 bp, 7 predicted proteins | sample DeeseametaMP0103_FD_184223 | JGI IMG/M metagenome (GOLD analysis project Ga0208571, IMG submission 184223) | Marine microbial communities from the Deep Atlantic Ocean - MP0103 (SPAdes) | ecosystem: Environmental > Aquatic > Marine > Oceanic | place: Atlantic Ocean | collected 2010-12-22
CAGCGATTAGTACTTATTGCACGTTCTATGGTTAAGCACCCCGCCGTGCTTATTTTGGATGAACCTTGCAATGGTTTAGACGACTTCAACCGACAGAAAGCGCTTAAGCTTATTGATATATTGGCTAAAGCAGGCACCAGTACACTGCTGTATGTAAATCACCATGCAGAAGAACGCATTCCTAGCATCCACAATACGTTAAATATGAAAGACTATAATGTTTAAGGGTATATGTTGAAAAACTTGGCCTTTCAGGTCTTCGCTAAAAAGGTGTGGCACTTGCCTGTTAGACAATTAGCCTTAAAGCTGGAATCTTAAAAGCGGATATTTAAGAAGATTAGCGAAGCTAGGTACCGAGAGAGAAAAAAGCGCTATCACAAGGGAAAACTCATGGAAAAAGTGATAGCGCCGAAGTAACCGAGGGTGAGGTACAATAAGTACTCCAAAACTACATGGGATCCAGGGTAAGCAACACGCGATGAGTACCAGGGATGACTTTGCAGGACCGATGCACGGCGGCAAATTCTTCGTGGCCCTGCCACGACTTACCTTTAAGTAAACCCACATCAAACGCGTTCATTTGCCTAACGCTGCTCTCTCGATAGTGCTGGCCCAACCTATTCTTGGTAAGCCCTTGTGTATTCGCGTCGTTAAGACCAATTATTGGGCGTGTAACCACACTTTCTTTCGGCAGCCACTCTGTACCTTCGCCTAAATAAGTATTCACCAACCGAACAGGAATATTGTCCACATGAAAGCTTGGGCACATTGCTGATGAAAGGGGCACTAACCTTACGCCAACACTGTCACAATCAAATAGCGTGGTGAGCATGTCAGACAGCAAATAAATATCGTCAATGGCAGCCTGCTTTCCGGCACTATTTCTTCCATCAGGTAAAAGCTTTACGATTTCCTCTTTCAGTGATGTTAAAGAAAAAACACCGCGAATCCCCATTCCTAATGATTTAAAAACGTCGACATAATATTGCGTGACAAGTGGTACTTCGGGCCTTGTCCATACCGCAACGCTAATACCTTTATCAAAGATATCGCCCAACACCATAGCATCGGCGCTTGAACGCCAAGAGACGCTGTGTTCAAAGGAAGTAATGTGGTCTTGTAACGCCTGCATACTAGTGCTCCCACGCAGGAAATGGGTCAGGCATTTCAGCCCAAACATGATGGCCTTGAATAAGCTGATCGTCTGTTAACAAGCAACGATCTAACCGCTCGATAATGTCGTTTTTATTAAGCCCTTGTCCAATGAACACCAGTTCTTGACGCATGTCACCGAAGGGCTCCATCCATTGTTCTTCAATCGCTTTAAGGTATTCAGGGTCTTCAGGCCACTGCTCTTTGGGTACGGCTTTCCAAAACAGCCCAGCAGCCCCGTATCTCGCCATACCGCCAGCTTGGCTCCAGCTGCCCGCTAATTGAGGGCGTGTTGCCAGCCAGAAGAAGCCTTTTGAACGAATTAACTTACCTGCAATGTCTTTACTATGAATAAAATCATAAAACTTCTGCGGATCGAACGGACGTCGCGCTTCGTACGAAAAGCTGCTTATACCAAACTCTTCAGTCTCTGGTACGTGCTCGCCACGCATTTCTTTCAGCCAACCGGGCGACTGCTGAGCACGCTCGAAGCTAAATCGCCCTGTGTTCAGCACTTTGTCGAGGGGCACTTTTCCATGCTCGATCGGAACTTGAATAGCCTCGGTGTTGAGGGTTTGCAGAATACTTTTAAGGCGCGCCAACTCTTGTTCAGAGACTAAGTCGGTTTTGCTTATTAGCAATATATCAGCAAATTCCACTTGTTCGACCAACAAGTCTGCCACACTTCGCTCGTCTTCCTCCCCCAAGCTCTCACCCACTTCGTTGAGAAACTTAGCTTCGTCATAGTCTTTAAGAAAATTCAATGCATCGACAACGGTAACCATCGAATCGAGGCGTGATATTTCCGACAAGCTTTTACCGTCTTCATCGGCAAACGTGAAGGTCTCAGCTACAGGCAAAGGTTCCGAAATACCTGTAGACTCTATTACCAGATAATCGTATTTACCTTCATGCGCTAAACGCCCTATCTCTTCAAGCAAATCTTCTCGCAACGTGCAGCAAATACAGCCATTGCTCATTTCGACTAGCTTTTCTTCGGCTCGATTAAAGCTAATTTCATTTTTCACCGTAGCAGCATCGATATTGATTTCACTCATATCGTTAACAATAACGGCTACTCTTAATCCATCACGATTATTCAGAATATGATTTAGAACCGTGGTCTTACCGGCGCCTAGAAAGCCCGAAAGTACGGTAACGGGAAGCTGAGTTTGAATAGACATAACGACTCGCTAAGTTTCATTTTAAATATCGAATTTAATAAATGTTATAACATAACAATTGAAATGAAAATAACGATATGATTAATTTATTGCAAAACGCTTGCGGTATTCCACCGGACTAAGCCCATACTCTTTACGGAATATCTTCCTAAACGCATTGACGTTTTGATAGCCCACGTTGAATGCAATATCAGCAATGCTACGCGTAGATACTTCAATTTGCTGACAAGCATGATGAAGTCTCAGCTTCTGCAGATAGTCGATGACTGACATACCTAACGCTTGCGTAAATCTTCGCTGTAAGGTTCGCTGACTAACGAAAGTGTGGCTGGCTAAATCGCTAAGAGAAATTGGCTGACTGTAATGATTTGCCAAGTAATTTTGCGCTTTAACAACGAGAGCATCGCCATGATCTTTTTTAGGTGAAAACTGGTGATAAAAGCCTTGCTCTCTGTAACCTGTATCCACCACCATCTCTTTAGAAAGATTCAAGGCAATGGTGGGTGAACTTAAGGTCGATATGATTTCAAACACAAGATCAATCCACGCCATTCTCCCGCCAGCTGTTATTACACCCTCCCCGTTTACCACGATAGCCTTAGCATCTAGCTTTGCTGTGGGAAAGGTTGCCATGAAGTGTTCGGCAATTCGCCAGTGTGTAGTACACACTTTGTTATCTAAAAAGCCCCCTTTGCCAAGAATAAATGCACCTACGCAAGCAGATGCGAGCAATGCACCTTGGGACTGCATGACTTCCATATAGTTGATAAGTGATGTGAAGTCATGCTCAAAAAATGTTTCACTCATGCTTGGCGGCAAGATGACGACATCAACCAGTGCATTTGAATTCAACTGTTCCTCTTTGTAAATACTCGCGCTAAATGCCACATCAGCGTTGATTTGCTCACACATCGCATTTGCTAACTCTAACATCTCAACGATGCCGTAAAGCGCAGATTGGCTTGCGGTTGGATAGTTTATTACTGCTATTTTTATTTCTTTCATCGTTTCATTGTCGTTCTGTGAACGCTGTCGCATTTGGCGCGCTTTTTGTCATTATCGTCACTCTCTATTACACGTGAAAATCTGCAAAATAGTCAATATCGAGTAAGCACAACTTAAACCGTGCTAGAGACTATTTCTTGGAAAAAGAGGGTAAGACCGTGGTTAAACAAGCACTTATTGTTATAGATATTCAAAACGATTACTTTCCTGAAGGGAGGTATCCTTTACACAAACCAGAGCTTGCGATGCAAGAAACACTTAAAGCGATGGCTATTGCAAAGGAAAAGAGCATTCCGATTATTCACATACAGCACCTTGTGCCTGTTGAGGCCGGAGAAGGGTTGTTTTTCTATGAAGGATCTCATGGCGCTGAAATTCATAAAGAGGTGATAGCCGCTGCCCCGGATGCGCCAATCATCACAAAGCAACACGCCGATTGTTTTGAGAACACCAATTTAGAAGAAACCTTACAGTCATTGGGCGTGGATGAAATTCTTCTTGCAGGTATGATGACGCACAACTGCGTAACTCACACAGCATTATCACCAGCTGCTGCCAAGTATTCCCCCAAAGTCATTGAACCTTGCACCTGCACGCGTGACGCCATTGGTCATCTATTGGCGCTGGATTCTATGCAAGTGCGTGGTATTGACATTGTATCGATAGAAACCGCATTCGCTTAGCTCCGACTTGTTTCGCTCATCACGTTGTTCGACTACTTGATGAGCGCTAACACTTCTCGGAATTTTGGATGTTGGCAAGATTTTAAAAGGCCAAAAAGTGTCATCTCAAAACTGCTGATCCGTGCGCCCTGCTCACGCATATTTTGGATGGCGAGCACAGCATTTGAAGACTCTCTTGAAGAAATGCAGTCCTGTATTACTTCCACAATGTGATTATTTTCCAATAAACCCGTTACCGTTTGATAAACGCATACGTGCGCTTCAATTCCCACAACCAGCCATCGACTTAATTCCATTTCACCAATGTACGCCAGTATTTCGGACGAGCACTGGTCAGTACCTGCTACTGCGTTAAAAGTAAATTTCTTAAAGTGAGGATCGCTTGCGACATGAGTTTCAATTTCAGGGACCGTTCTCTCCAAGCCATCAGGATTTTGCTCAAGTACAACTACGGGAATATTGAGCAATTTACAACACTGTATTAGCTTTACTGTTTTGCAGATCATTGTCTGGCTATCATTGACTTTTCGAGCCAGCGCGCCCTGAACATCTACGATCAACAACCCTACCTTTTCTTCGTCTAAATGCATCATTCACACCGCTTGTATGTTAGTTGTGGCTTCACATTCGGCTCTTTTCGCTTTGTTTTACGGCGTTAAATTGCTCTCGAAATCCTCACACAAACCGCAATACCAAGGAAATAATGACACCGGTTACGATAAGCTGAACTAAGCAAAAGCCCATAATGTCTTTGGCTTTCAGGCCAGCTATGGCAAGTACGGGTAGCGCCCAAAATGGCTGAATCAAATTGGTCCACGCATCACCCCACGCTACCGCCATGGCAACTCTATTTATTTCGGCTCCAAGTTCAGCGGCAGCGGGCAAGATTACTGGAGCTTGCACTGCCCACTGACCTCCCCCCGAAGGCACAAAAATATTAACAATGCCTGCGCTAATAAAACTCCATACTGGCAGCGACTCTGCAGATGCAAAGCTAATCAGCCATTCTGACATGGTTTGGGCCAATCCTGATTGAACCATTACCGCCATGATCCCTGCATAAAATGGGAACTGTATAACAATACCACTACCGCCCTGAACGGCTTGCTGCAGGCTGTGCAGTACATTGCGTGGTGTACCGTGAAGGACAATAGCGAGAAAGAGAAATAGCGTATTAACGATATTGAGATTAAGCCCGCCCCCTGAAACAAAGTAGTTAGTGAGATAAGCAAGCCCTGCAAAGCCTACCAGTAACCCAAGCACCTTGCTGTTTTCAAGTTTGTCGGCGGGCCGCTCGTTTGTTGCCGAAGGCAAAGCGTCGTCTTTTAGCTTGGCGCTATCGACAATAATGCTTTCAGATTCAGGCGGTAACATTAAACGATTAACAAGAGGAATAATCACGAACATGATTGCCAATAACAGCAAGTTAAACCCACTGAAAATAGTCTCTCCAGTGCCAACTACGCCAATCTGTGCTTCTGAAAAATGACCCGGCGTTGCAATCGTTAAGGGCACAGAGCCCGCTAGACCGCCATGCCATACAATAAAACCTGAGTACGCGCTTGCCACCAATAACCGATAATCAACCGACACTTTTCTAGCGAGTGCCTTTGCGAACAATGCGCCCACTACAAGGCCAAAGCCCCAGTTTATCCAGCTTGCCACTAATGAAACCAAGGTCACCAACACAATAGCGCTTCCTGCGCTTTTCGCCAGACTCGCCAACCTTTCCAGCAACGTCTTAACCAAGGGTGTGCAAGCCAACATAAACCCGGTTACCAGCACCAAGAGCATTTGCATTGAAAATGTGAGCAGCCCCCAAAATCCGTCACCCCACTGTTGAATAGTTGTAAGTGGAGACTGATTTTGAATGACCACTGCAAACGCAAACGTAATTAGGGTGAGTAATAAAACGAAAATGTAGGGGTCAGGAAGATATCGTTCGACGAGTTTGACGAAGGGTTTTGATGCTCGGTTTAGCATTAACGCTCTCACAATATGTTAAAAACTTGTTGCATATTAACGCGTTTATTTCCCCGTTGGCGAGGGTCTAATTAACTTTGTTGAGCCAGTGCTGTAATGTTGAAGTTACTTTATTGTGCTCTATGGGTTTGGTGAGGAAATCATCCATACCGGCTTTCATACACATATCTTTGTCGCCCTGCATAGCATTCGCCGTCATCGCTATGATGGGTACACGTTTGTAAACTTCGCCGGCTGCACCATAGCGAATAAGCTTGGTTGCTTCGAACCCGTCCATTTCCGGCATTTGGCAATCCATGACAATTGCGCTGTAATGCGCCTTTAGCTTGCTGCTTTTTAACAGTTCTAACGCTTCTACACCGTTGTTGGCAACGTCAACCACATACCCTTCGCTTTCTAGAACATTGGTGGCCACTATTTGATTAATGGCATTGTCTTCTACTAACAAGATTCGATAAGCATTATCATCAGAGGTGGACTTTGCGTTTTCTTCAGGTGATTGAACGTGCTGAGTGTTGCCTTCGATAATATGAACCGGATCATCCTCCCGTTTTTTAAAGCGTGGTTTAGCTTCATAGTCAGATGTATTTACTGATTCCTCTACAATTCGAATTAAATCTGAAGAGGTCAGTGGCTTAGGAAGACTCTCATCAACGTCTACTCCGCCATAGACAACAGAGCTCTCCATGTCGCTTAGCTGTGTCATTAATACCAAACGCGTATGTTTTGTTCTGGGGTTATCTAAAAGTATCTGGCCGAAGTGTTGTGAAAACTCCTCCTCTTCTGTTTTCTCCAGAAATACAACATCAATGGGTATTGCCAGTATCTCTTGCTCGCTGTCTTTCAAATATAAGCTAATCGCTTCCTCAATCGAAGATGCGGTCAGCGTAAGCACTCCCCAAAGTTTCAGCTGGCTTTGCATGGCACGCCTTGTTGAAGCATTGTCGTCAATAATCAGGCAACACATGTCTTGTTTAGCAAGCTGAGGGCGCACAGCGTTGCGTTGCTCGGCGTAGCGAATTTCGCATGTCACATCAAAACGGCTGCCTTTGCCAAGCTCGGTGGTAACACTTATGTCTCCTCCTAACAATTGGCATAGCTTTTTGGTAATGCTCAACCCAAGCCCTGTTCCGCCATAGCGTCTAGTTGTAGAAGCGTCGACCTGTGTAAACGCATCGAACAAGTGAGGTAGTTTTGACGCGGGAATACCAATGCCCGTATCTGCCACCGCAATGTGCATAAGCGCAGTATTCTGATTGTTAGTAGGAAGCAATTCTGCCGTGACAGAGAGCTCTCCCTGCTCGGTAAATTTAACGGCGTTACTTAAAAGGTTTGTGAGGATTTGTTGAATTCGGCTGGGATCTGAGTTTATTTTCGACTCACTGACCTTTGACAAATCTACAACAACATCCAGCCCTTTTTCTTGCGCTAAATGCGCGACCGATTGAGCAATGCTCTCAATCAATTCCCTTACATCAAATTCGACGGACTCAATCTCGAGCTTATCCGCTTCTATTTTAGAGAAATCCAAAATATCATTAATCAGGGCCAGTAGAGAATTAGCGCTTGAGCTTGCGATGTTGACGCGCTGTGATTGCTCAGTAGTTAGGTTGCTTTTCTTAAGCAGACCCAGCATCCCTATCACGCCGTTCATTGGCGTTCTAATTTCATGGCTCATATTTGCAAGGAATTCAGACTTCAACTTTGTTGCTTCTTCGGCTTGTTCCAGCGCTTTTTTCAAATCGTTGGCCTGAGCTTTCAACGAGGCTGTTTTTTCTGAAACTTGTTGCTCTAACGCCTGAACAAAGCGCTTCTGCTTGGTAATTTCTGTTTGCTGTAAGTGGGTTCTTAAGTAAATGATCAACAGAACAATGCCGAGTAAAAACGCAATGTAAATGCTGTATGCCCACCATGTTTTCCAAGGAGCTGCTGCTACATGTAAATTAACCGACATGACTTCGCTGCCCCATTCACCATTGGGCTTCATTGCTTTGACCAGCAATGTATAGGTGCCGCCATTTAGGTTAGTAAATGAAACGTTGTTGTGATTTCCGATATCAATCCACTGTTCATCGTACCCTTCTAATTTGTAGGAAAAATGCGAACGCTTGGGATCAGAGAAGTCTAGAAGAGCAAAGTCTAATGAGAAGAAATAGTCTTCGTAGGAAAGATTAATATCCGTAACGTAGGATAGTGGCTTATCAAGGCTTACTGCTTCGCCCATTTTGTTGAAGCCAGTTAGCACAATTTTAGAATCGACCAACTCAGACTGTCCTGGCACATACTCAAAGTATTCAATACCTCGCTGGCTACTGGTAAAGAACGTGTTGTTAGTGGCTCTAAGTAAACTGTTTGAATAGAAATTCTGACTTACAGCCCCGGCAGTGCTAGTGTAATTAATGGCACTTTCAGTAGCCGGATTAAAAAGAAAGATCCCTTTATTCGTGGTAAGCCAGAGCTGGCCCTCGTCGCCGTCTGCAATCGCTCTTACTAAGGTAGCGGGCAACCCTTTCTGCTCCCCAAACCACTCGAAGGATTTCGATTCGGGCTTATAAAGGTTCAACCCCCGTTGGGTTGCAATCCAAATTTGGCCGTTTTTGGTCTCATGAATATCTTCGACAATGCTGCCCAACAGACCTGCATTGTGATCTTTATTGTATTCAATCTGAGTGAAAGTATTGTCCTGAATGGACCATAAATTTACGCCGCTTCCAGTGCCAATCCACATATTTCCTTGAGAGTCATTAACAATGGCGTGAATCTCTGGGTGAGCTAAGCCGTCAGTCGTTGAAAGATGCTCAAAGGCGCCAGATTGCACGTTGTATATATAAACACCATGCTTGTAGGTACCTATCCATACATTGCCTTCGTTATCTAGCGCTAACGCTCTGAATTCTCTGAACTGGCGATATTTGCTGTTTTCTCTGGGATATTCTAAGCGACTTACATTTCCATTCTTTCTGTTAACATGTGCAATAAAGTTGTCTTGTGCCACCCAAATATTGCCGTGTTTATCGGGGACAATAATAGGTCGTTCTATAACTCCCCTATTTGAATATTCACTGTCTTCTTTAAATACCGAGTCAAATTCCTTTTGGAGTATTTGCTCTTTCACTTTCCATGTATAAATTTCAGCATTTGCTGTAGCAATCAATACATCGCCACTATTTTTGAAGGTATCTAGCTCAATGCCACTGGGTGAAACCAATGAGTCACTATTGATCTGCTTGATTTTACGGCGAGGAGATAGTTTAAATATGCCGTGAACTTCACTGGTTACCCATTTTGTTTTAGTGTGGTCTTCATATATTATGCGAAGTCCGTTGTCATAGCCGAAGTCCATCTTCTCTACGTAATTTCCCTCACCTGTATGTCTATAAAGACCCGTGGTGGTCACAAACCAAATGCACCCTTCGTGATCTTCAATCATTGAGTTCACTTGGCCTAATGCTTTGCCGTCTCGCGTAGTTTGTGCAAGGAACACGCCTGAACTTGGAAAGAAAAGAAAAGGGCCTTCCTGAGTCGCCACATAGAATTGGCTTGACGACGTACGCAGCAAGCTACGTATTTCATTGGCTCCTGTTGCAGTACGATTATCAGGGTCGGGAAAGAAGTGTTTGGCGGTGAGAGTTCTTTTGTCTAGCAAGTTCAAGCCAAAACTGGTGGCTACCCACAGGCTGTTGTCATTATTATCCATAATGTCCCAAATGCGATTATGAGACAGACTGTGGTCCTCATTGCTTTTCTTCTGAACCCTTTCGAATTCCCCATTTCCTAGAAAACGATTTAAACCTTGATCATACGAACCTAGCCAAATTTGGCCTGTTTTGTCGTGGAAGAGTGATTGGATTCGGTTTGAAGATATGGAGCGAGGGTCGTCTGGATCATTCAAGTAACGAGAATAGCGACCTGTTGTTGGGTCGTACTTGTTAACTCCACCTCCCCACGTTCCAATCCATATATTGCCCTCTGCATCCAACATCAAATTGCCAGCGTCGTTGTGTGATAGCCCTTGGCTAGGATCGCTGTCAGACTCAAACAACGTGACTCTACGACCGTCGTAACGCATTACACCGTTTTCGGCAGTACCAAACCACAAAAAGCCTTGGCGATCTTGGATAATGGAATAAATCTCTGATGAGACGAAGCCATCTTCGGCAGTTAAAAGCTCAACCGAATACTCATTCATCAGCTTGTCTGCATTAGATGAATAAACACAGGGAACATAAAACAGGCAGAGAAGAGCTATTGCAAACAAGCGCACTGGTGCAAGTACAGGATTTGTTATGCTCGCAAAGAAGGCATTCTTCAAAGTGAAATCAAGACATTAAATTAAACTTTCTTAACCATAATGCATCTATTGAACGCAATCTATTCTACAAAAGACGCATTTGTCACATAAAAAAGGGCCGAAAATGATATCGGCCCTTTATCTCTTGGTTAATTATTTACCAATTACAGTGAATTCATGCTTTGCACGCTAACAGGCCCGAGCTGAGCCGCTTCAACTTCTGCTTTAATCTTCTCGGCATCTCCGATGATTATCCAAGTCAATTTTTCAGGGTGTAGCACTTCTTTCGCCGCACTACTTAAATCGTCTAAAGATAAGCCATTGTATTTTTCAACCAAAGACTCTGGATAATTATATTCTCTGTTAAATCTCTTACTTGATAAGAGGCTATACATTACGGCTTCGGCCGTTTCGAATTGACCGGGCAACGAGCGAACTTCATCCAATCGAGCTCTTTCCAATTCATTCGCCATTGGCGGCTTATCCCCTATATATGCATTCAGCTCTTTTTTAAGCTCAAGCAGTGATGGACCTGTTTTAT
>Ga0208571_1000796_pt1 | contig 10699 bp, 7 predicted proteins | sample DeeseametaMP0103_FD_184223 | JGI IMG/M metagenome (GOLD analysis project Ga0208571, IMG submission 184223) | Marine microbial communities from the Deep Atlantic Ocean - MP0103 (SPAdes) | ecosystem: Environmental > Aquatic > Marine > Oceanic | place: Atlantic Ocean | collected 2010-12-22
AAAAATAATGCTTAATTCACCATTGAATGCAGGGCTATTTCTCCCTATGGATCAAAAAGATAAAGACAACAAAACAACCCTTCTTATGCCAATTAGGTTGAATGATTAAATTATTGAATTTTAAAGCAGTTTTTACTAAACGGCAATTAAACAAATACAATAAACCCCTTTGAAACCCAAATCTATTAAGACCGTAATGTCTGACTATTTTAAAGGGACCAACCTTAAAGAAATTAACCAAGCAATAAACATTAGTACAGTCTGGAAAAATATTGTTGGAAATACTATTGCCAAAAACACAGAAATACAAAAGTTTAAAAACGGAAAAATAACGGTGAAAACTTCCAATCCAATATGGAGAAATGAACTAATTTTTCAAAAAGAAGACCTGTTAAACAGGCTTAAAAAAGAAGAGCCAGAATTAAATATAAAAGAAATAGAATTTAGATGATAGAAAACCAAACCCCGCCTGAATATAGTGCTGACAAAATAACCGTTTTAAAAGGACTTGAGGCGGTAAGAAAAAGACCCGCAATGTATATTGGGGATGTGGGCACAAAAGGCCTCCACCACCTTGTTTGGGAGGTTGTAGATAATTCCATTGATGAGGCTATGGCGGGGCATTGTACCCAAATTAATGTATCCATCCTGCCCAATGGCGGAATAAGTGTAGAAGATGATGGTAGAGGTATTCCAGTTGACATTAATAAAAAAGAAGGCAAATCAGGACTAGAATTGGTAATGACTGTTTTACACGCTGGTGGAAAATTCGACAAGGATTCTTATAAAGTGTCTGGGGGTTTACATGGTGTTGGGGTGTCAGTTGTAAACGCATTATCAAAAGAATGCACCGTTTTTGTAAAAAGAGATGGCAGTGTTTTTTCACAATCCTACAAATACGGAAAAACAACCACTGAAATAGAAAAAAATGGCACCGCAGACTCCACGGGCACCAAGGTTGTGTTTTATCCTGATGACTCTATTTTTCAAGAATCAACATATTTTTATGATGTTATTGATGAGAGAATGAGAGAATTAGCTTATTTAAACAGTGGTATCAAAATTATTCTTACAGATGAACGAGAAGAAAAAAAATCAGTTGAGCATTTTTATGAGGGAGGCTTAAGCGAATTTATTATTCATTTAGATGAGGGTCGTAAACCTGTATTTGAATATCCTATTCAAATTTCTGGAGAAAAAGAAAACATTCAGGTTGACATTGCGCTGAGATATAATGATAGCTACAATGAGACCATCCTTGCTTTTGTAAACAATATTAATACCATTGAAGGAGGCACCCATCTCTCAGGTTTAAAAACCGCCCTCACACGATCTCTAAATAAATATGCAGCACAAAACAACCTGTTTAAGCCTGTAAAAGGAAAAACACTTTCTCTGTCTGGGGATGATGCACGGGAAGGAATAACAGCGGTATTATCAATAAAGCTCGCAGAACCACAATTTGAAGGTCAGACAAAAACAAAACTGGGCAACGGGGAAGTAAAAGGAGTTTGCGATTCCATAATCATGGAAGGCTTAACCAGCTTTTTTGATCAAAATCCGGAAATTGCAAAAATGATAATTACAAAAGCCGAGTATGCTGCGCGAGCAAGAGAAGCAGCCAGGAAAGCCAGAGAGTTGGTAAGGCGAAAAAATGTTTTGGATATATCCGCCTTACCGGGGAAATTAGCCGACTGTTCAGAAAAAGACCCAGCTCTATGTGAAATATATTTGGTTGAAGGAGATTCTGCAGGAGGTTCAGCCAAACAAGGAAGGGACCGCAAATTCCAGGCAATCCTACCCTTAAGGGGAAAGGTTATTAATGCTGAAAAAGCCAGAATCGATAAACTTCTTGAAAACACAGAAATACAAACAATTATAACAGCTTTGGGAGCAGGGTTTGGAGGTGACGAAGAAATTGGCGGAAAAGAAGGTGTTTCTGTCGGTGGATTTGACATTACTAAGTTGCGTTATCATAAAATTATAATTATGACCGACGCGGATGTGGATGGTAGCCACATACGCACATTGTTATTAACATTCCTTTATAGAAAAATGCCGGAGTTGTTGATTGGGGGATATGTGTATATTGCCCAACCACCACTTTATAAATTGACCAAAGGAAAAAAAATCCTTTATGCCTATACCGATGCAGAAAAAGATCAGCTTTTAGATGAAATAAAAACCGATGGTGCAAAAATAGATATTTCCCGCTATAAAGGCTTGGGAGAAATGAATCCTGATCAGCTTTGGGATACAACCATGGACCCTTCCTGCAGAACGCTTTTAAGGGTCACAATTGATGATGCTGTTGAGGCAAATAGAATTTTTTCTAAACTTATGGGTGAAGAAGTGGAAGGGCGGAGAGAATTTATTGAAACTAATGCAAAATTTGTTGTTAATCTTGATGTGTAAGGAAAATTAATAAAACAATGTCTGAAGAAATTATAGAGGGTACAATTTTAGATCGAGACATCGTCAAAGAGATGTCTGAATCATACCTTAATTATTCCATGTCGGTTATTGTCAGCCGGGCATTACCAGATGTGCGCGACGGGCTAAAACCTGTCCATCGGCGGGTTCTTTATGGGACTGCAGATCTTGGCGCATCTTGGAACCGAAGATATAAGAAGTGTGCCCGTATTGTAGGGGAGGTAATGGGCAAATATCACCCACATGGCGATTCATCTGTTTATGACTCGCTGGTTAGAATGGCGCAACCCTGGTCATTGAGGTATCCCCTTATGGATGGACAGGGAAATTTTGGATCAATTGATGGTGATAGTGCCGCAGCAATGAGGTACACAGAAGCACGTATGCACAGAATATCCTCTGAAATCATGCGCGATTTGGAAAAGAAAACAGTGGATTTTCAACCAAATTTTGACGACACACTTGAAGAGCCGGTTGTACTCCCGGCAATAATCCCCAATCTGCTCATGAATGGAGCTGATGGTATTGCGGTGGGTATGGCAACAAAAATTCCACCCCACCATTTAGGAGAACTGCTCTCAGGATTAAACGCCCTTTTGGATAACCCTGAAATAACCATTGAAGGATTATTTACCGACCATATTAAAGGACCCGATTTTCCGACGGGTGGTTTAATTTTTGGCATAGATGGTATAAAAAGTGCCTACATGACCGGCAGGGGAAAGGTGATAATGCGCGCAAAAACCCTCATTGAAGAATTGCCTAACGGAAAAGAGGTTATTATCGTAAATGAAATACCCTTTCAGGTAAACAAAGCTAAATTGGTTGAAAAAATAGCTTTCCTTGTAAGAGATAAAAAAGTTGAAGGAATATCTGATTTACGAGATGAATCAGACAAAGATGGTATCAGAATTGTTATTGAATGTAAACGAGACGCTATAGCTTCCATAATATTAAATAATTTATTTAAATATACTCAACTTCAAGATAGTTTTGGTGTTATTATGCTCGCGCTTGTAGATGGCATTCCAAGGGTGATGAACCTCAAAATAATGCTACAGCATTTTCTTAACTTCAGGAGAGAGGTAATTGTAAAAAGGACCCATTTCGAATTAAATGAAGCGGAAGATCGTGCCCACATTTTAGAAGGTTTAAAAATTGCCCAGGAAAACATCGATGAAGTTATAAAGCTGATTAAAAGTTCGGCAGATCCAGAAGCAGCCAAAAAGGGGCTCATCCAAAAATATTCTCTGTCTGATAATCAGGCAAAAGCTATCTTAGATATGCGCCTGCAAAGGCTAACCTCTCTTGAAGTAGATAAAATTGTAAACGAGCTAGGTGAATTATTAGTAACAATTAAGGCTTTGAAAGAAATATTGGAAAGTCATGATATTCAAAGCAAAATAATTAGAGAAGAGTTTGCCGAAGTAGGAGAAAGATATAAAGATAATCGCAGATCAGAAATAATTCCAATTTCGGGTGACCTTTCAATAGAAGATATAATAGCGGATGAGGAAATGGTGGTTACAATAACCCACAACGGATACATCAAAAGGCTGCCTACATCAACCTGGAAAACCCAGCGTCGTGGCGGCAGGGGAATGAAGGGCGCCCATACTAAGGATGATGATTTTATTGAACATTTATTTATTGCATCCACACATGACAAAATGCTGTTTTTCACAGACAGGGGGAAATGTTATTGGATGAAGGTGCATGAAATTCCGCCCGGATTACGCACCTCTCAGGGGAGAGCAATTGTTAATCTCATTGGGTGTGAAGCCGGAGAAAAAGTTAAAGCATTTGTATCTGTTAAAGAATTTAATGAAACAGATTATATTGTAATGGCAACCCGGAAGGGCATTATTAAAAGAACAGCGCTGTCTATGTATAGTCGCCCTAGGAAAGGGGGCATTTATGCTATTGAAATAAGGGAAGATGATGAACTGATTCAAGCCAAAGTATCTCATGGAGACCAGGATATTATTTTAGCAACATATAGAGGAAAGTCCATACGTTTTAATGAAAATGATGTACGGTCAACCGGTAGAAAAACCATGGGTGTTAGAGGTATTCGTCTTGGCACAAAAGATGATTATGTAATTGGTATGTTAATCGTGAAGCGCGAGGGCTCTGTTATGGTTGTGACCAACAAGGGTTATGGGAAACGCAGCGACTTGTCAGCATATAGAACTCAAAAACGTGGGGGCAAGGGCGTTATTACCATAAAAACAACGGATAAGGTGGGTAATCTTGTGGGGATTATGGAAGCCATTGATGATGATGATCTGATGCTTATAACAGATCGGGGCATCATGATCCGGCAAGCGGTGGAAAAGATTCGCACAATTGGCAGAAACACTCAGGGTGTACGTTTGGCAAAACTGGATGACAAGACATATATCACCTCCGCCACACGGGTATTAAAAGATGAAGAAGAAAACGAAGAGGAAGAAGCAGCCGAAACAGAAGAAGAATGACCCCTTCTTCAAATCTAAACAATTTAATGGAAGCCCTCAATTCCAGAATGCAAAATGCCGCAAGAAAATCCGGTCGAAGCCCAGATGATATTACACTTGTAGCGGTGACTAAATCCTTCCCCCAAAATATTTGGGATATAGCTTTAATGCACAATCTTACCACTTTGGCAGAAAGTCGAATTCAGGAAGCAAAAGAAAAACTCCGCACCTTTAAACATAGAGACAAAATTGAACTCCACTTAATTGGGCGCCTTCAGAGCAACAAGGCCAGAAAGGCGGGTGAAATGTTCGATGTAATTCAAACGGTGGATTCAATAAAATTAGCCAAACGGTTAAATGCAATTTCTGCAGAAGCAAACAAATCACAAAAAATTTATCTTCAGGTAAATATTGGCAAAGACCCCAATAAACAAGGATTTACTCCAGATGAAATTATTGATTCAGCAAAAGAAGTTTCAGCATTGGAAAATTTAGAATTGAATGGTATCATGACCATCCCGCCCCAAGGAATACCAACAAATAATCTGAGAGAACTTTATAAAAAAACACGGGAAATTAGAAATGTTATAAAAGAATCTATAAACCGTGTTTGTAAAAATTTGTCTATGGGCATGAGCAATGATTTTGAAATTGCCATAGAAGAAGGAGCGACGCATATCCGGATTGGCACAGCCCTGTTTGGAGCAAGACCCCAGTGAAGTTGAGCGTGATTACCGAACAACTTTCTAAAAAACTTCCCAAAGAAAATGTGTTACAAAAACAACCCATAGTAAACCCGGCTAATTTTGACAGCATTTATAAACTTCTCGATTCACACAACATTACGGAACTAAATATAACCGATGCAACATACTCAAAAAAAATAGCAGCAGGGAAAATGGTTCAAGTCAAAGATCATATCAACAAAACCGGATCTAACTCCTTAATTGGAAAACAAGAATTTTTGGATATAGATTTTATAGACATGACTGGGGCTTATTCCTTTGAGAAAAAAGCCATCGTAACCGTTTGTTGTGGTGAAACATTAAACACAAAATATGAATATCCCAGCCACTTTCTTTGTCATATTACTATACTGGCCCATGCACTTAAAATTCCAACAATTAAGGGCAATTTATACAATATACTTTGACACTTTCAATATACTAATATTTTAATCAGTGAATCTTTACTGTGATGTAACAAGAGGCGGAAATTTAGAAAGCAGGCATGAGGTATATGCCCTGGCAATTGATGAAGAGGGGAAACCCATCTTTTCAACCGGAAATCCGGATTTTACCACATGTATTCGATCATCCCTGAAACCATTTCAGGCATCGGCATCCATATTAGCAGAGGCAACAAAATCTGCAGGATTTAAAAGTGAAGAAATAGCGCTTATGTGTGCCTCACATAACGGCGAAGAAATCCATGTGGAAACTGCACAAGGAATGGCAGAAAAATTAGGATTGGACGCATCACACTTTGAATGTGGCTGCCATGCCCCTTATGATGTGGAGGCTCGAAACATAGCACGACAAAATGGATTCACACCCTTTCACAATAATTGCTCTGGCAAACATTCCGGTATGTTGGCTTTGGCCCAAAAATTGGGTGCAGATACAAAGGATTATATTTCATATAGCCACCCCGTTCAGAAAACAATTTTTGAACAGTTAAAACGATTGACCGGGAAAAGCACATTTCCTTATGGAATTGATGGCTGTAGTGCGCCAACACCATTTTTAACACTGAAAGAAATTGCAGAACTATTTCAAACCCTTGGTTCAGAGAAATATCCAGAGCTCACAACGGCCTATAATGCCATGGTAAAGCACCCCTATTTAGTGGCGGGAAATGACAGGTTTGACACAGATTTTAACAAGGCTATGAATGGGAGGGGCATAACAAAGGTAGGCGGCGAAGCTATTCGAGGATTGGTAATCAAAACAGAAAAATATGGGGTAGTAGGAATAGCACAAAAGATAGTGGATGGAAATCAACGAGCTAATGAAACAGCAATTATAACCATATTAAACCACCTCAATCTTTTGAAACCAAATGAAAGAGAATATTTACAAAAATATGAGACAAAAAAGTTATTTAATCATAACAAAATACATATAGGCAATGTTAAAGGATTTTTAAATTAATGAAACGGGTATATTTTTTCGGAAATGGCAAGGCAGATGGTACTGCCAAAGATAAAAACCTTTTAGGAGGTAAAGGTGCCAATCTAGCTGAAATGACAAATTTAGAAATACCTGTCCCGCCCGGTTTTACTATCACTACAAAAGTCTGTATTCACTTTATGAATTCTGGTGAATACCCTGATAATTTAAAAAAGGAAGTCCAAAATTCTCTTAAAGAAATAGAACAAATAATGGGGCAGAAATTTGGCGACCCTGAAAATCCCTTATTGGTTTCTGTACGGTCTGGGGCCAGGCAGTCCATGCCGGGAATGATGGAATCGGTGTTGAATATTGGACTGACATCTAAGACCATACCCGGCTTGATTGAGAAATCGGGAGATAATCGTTTTGTATATGATGCCTACCGTCGCCTCATAACCATGTATGCCGATGTGGTAATGGAAAAGGCTGCTGCTATTGAACCCAAAGAAGGTGATGGAATTCGGGAAAAACTTGATGAAATTATGGCGAAGCTGAAATCACACAATGGGGTTGAAAACGATTCGGAACTTTCGGCAGAAAATTTAAAAGAACTGTGTCACCTCTTTAAAATAGAAGTTGCTAAATCACTGGGAGAAGAATTTCCAGATGATGCACAGATACAACTTTGGGGTGGTATAAAGGCTGTATTTAAATCGTGGAATGGAAAACGGGCAGTAAGTTACAGAGAAATTGAAAACATTCCTCATCATTGGGGAACTGCCGTAAATATCCAAGCCATGGTATATGGCAATATGGGTGATAACTGTGCCACAGGAGTTGCATTTACCAGAAATCCTGCCACTGGTGAAAATGTATTTTTTGGAGAATGGCTGCCTAATGCACAGGGTGAGGATGTTGTTGCTGGACTACGAACACCCAATCCGCTGAACAACTTAAACAAAATAAGTGATTCACAAAATCTACCCAGCCTGGAAGATAGTATGCCCAAAATTTATGAAGAATTGGATGCCATCCAAAACCAGCTGGAGGCTCATTATAATGATATGCAGGATATTGAGTTTACCATTCAGAATGGCCGCTTATGGATGTTACAAACCCGTACGGGAAAACGAAATGGGCCGGCGTCTGTACGCATGGCAGTTGAAATGCTGGAAGAAGGGATGATAGATGAAAAGACAGCCTTAATGCGGGTGAAACCGGAGCAGTTGGGTGAAATTATGCATCCCATGTTGGATGCAAAGGTTGAGAAACAATCTGAATTATTGGCAAAGGGATTGCCCGCAGGTCCTGGTGGAGCTTCAGGACAGATTGTGTTTACAGCAGATGAAGCTGAGGTATGGCATAAAAACGGGAAACAGGTTATACTGGTTCGGAGCGAAACCTCACCTGAAGATGTGCATGGCATGTTTGCCTCTGAAGCAATACTTACTACTCGAGGCGGGATGACTTCACACGCTGCATTGGTGGCAAGGGGGTGGGGTAAATGCTGTGTGGTGGGATGCGCCAACATCCGCATATCCCCAATTGATAAAACATTGTCCGCTAATGGTACTACCTTAATGGAGGGGGATTGGATTACTTTAAATGGCAGCAGCGGCAGAGTTTATAAAGGGCAGATTCCACTGAAAGCGGTAAATTTAAAATCGAACACCTATTTTCAGAAACTGATGCAAATAACAGACAGGCACCGCAAGATGGGCGTGCGGACAAATGCTGATAGTCCTGCAGATGCAAAACAGGCACGGGAATTTGGCGCAGAAGGTATTGGCCTTTGCCGGACAGAGCATATGTTTTTTGATCCGGAACGAATTTCAGCTATGCGTGAAATGATTGTGGCGGAAAATGAAGAAGACAGACGAAAAGCCATCATGAAACTTCTCCCTCATCAGCGGGAAGATTTCTACGGAATATTGAAAGCCATGGCACCCCATCCAGTAACTATTCGATTATTAGACCCCCCATTGCATGAGTTTCTACCGCAAGACGAAGACCAAATTTTGAAATTAGCAGAGGAACTGAATATTACCACAGAAGAGTTGAATGCACGGATTGAGAATCTGCACGAATTAAATCCCATGCTGGGGCACAGGGGTTGCCGGCTGGGAATTTCCTATCCAGAAATAACGGAGATGCAGACACGGGCAATTTTTGAAGCCACTGTCCAACTTAAAAATGAAAATCAATCTCCTTTTCCAGAGGTAATGGTACCTTTAATAGGTTCTGTAGAAGAGTTCACCAATCAGAAAAAGATTATTAATGACATGGCTGAAACCGTGAAAAAAGAACAAGGGGTGCAATTTACCTATTTGGTTGGAACCATGATTGAACTACCCCGAGCCTGTGCCACAGCGGATCAAATTGCAGAAGAAGCGCAGTTCTTTTCATTCGGCACCAATGATCTCACCCAAACCACTTTTGGATTTTCCAGGGACGACATTGGTGGTTTTCTCCCAGACTATCTGGAACAAAAAATATTATCAATTGATCCGTTTCAGTCCATTGATCAGGAGGGAGTAGGTAGTCTGGTTAAAATGGGTGTGGAAAAGGGGCGCTCTGTAAATTCTAAGCTGAAAATCGGCATCTGCGGTGAGCATGGTGGTGATCCGGAATCTATTTATTTCTTCCATAAAACGGAATTGGATTATGTGAGCTGTTCACCCTTCCGTGTTCCTATTGCCCGGCTGGCAGCGGCACAAGCGGAGGTGGGTTAAGGACAATTATTCCCATCCTGTTCGCCAATATATTCTTCTACGCAGACAGGATAGGGTTGGCAGATATTATTTTGTGAAATATTAAATGTTTTTAGTTGAGATAGTAATTCACAAACACTTTCCGGAATAGTTGTCAGTTGATTAACACCCAGATACAAATAATGTAAGCGCATATTTTTCCATTTTTGCACTCCAATATCTAAAGGGGTTCTTCCGGTTAAACTTTCGTTCATTGAAATAAAATCTTGGAGTGTAGAAATATCTTTCTCAAAATAACATTCCCCATCAATATCTAAATAACCATAAGGACAAAAACTATACTCACAATTCTCAGTATTTTGATGCCCAACATAATCAAAGCATTCCAAGTAGGGCGGGCAAAGCAGGTTGTTGGTTATCTCAAGACTTTTGAAATGTGGGTAAATATTACATAGGGTCTCTGGAAGAGATTCGAGCTTATTATTATTAAGATTCAAATAAATTAAATGTTCCAGATTTTCAATACTTACCGGAATTTTGGTAATGTTCAATCCATTAAGCAACAATTGTTGGAGTCTGTTATTTTCCCACACCTGATATCCCAACAATAAGGGATGATACGCCTGAATGCTATCATTAATTTTTGTAAAATCAATCAATACCTGTAAATCGTCAAAATAATAACATTTTTCATCGAAAAGAACATATCCCTCAGGACAGGAAAGTGAATGAAAACATGCTTCAACATTTTGGAAACCCACATCTTCAATACATGGTGGGTATGGGGGACAAATAGAATTATTGGTCATGTCAAATACAGAGAGACTTGGGTAAATATTACAAATACTGTCGGGCAAATTGGTCAATTTATTTCCAACCAAAATCAGCTGATTTAATTTCCCACCAATCCAGTTTTGCTTTCCATTGTCATCGCCAATATCAAGTGGAGATTTGCCTTCTAATGACGCATTGTTATCAATGA
>Ga0208571_1000797_pt1 | contig 10680 bp, 7 predicted proteins | sample DeeseametaMP0103_FD_184223 | JGI IMG/M metagenome (GOLD analysis project Ga0208571, IMG submission 184223) | Marine microbial communities from the Deep Atlantic Ocean - MP0103 (SPAdes) | ecosystem: Environmental > Aquatic > Marine > Oceanic | place: Atlantic Ocean | collected 2010-12-22
ACATTAAGTATTGAGTATATTACCGATACAAACACACAGTATTATGGTTTTGTAGCCGATGATTTAAAAATAACACACAACAATACTGTGATTTGGCAAAATAACGCAGAGCAGTCAGAGTCGACCTTAGCGTTAAATGGTTTTAGCCGCGTGAGCAGTTATATTTATGCTAAACCAGCCCACTACTATATACAGCTACGTGCGCACAGAGGTGTGGATGCCGGCTTACAAGCAGAGCAATATTCACCGGGAGTTTTATTGTGGTATAGCAATAGTGCATTTGATAACAACAACACAACTGATCACCCAGGGGGTGGTTTTAATTTAGTGGTAGATGCGGATCAAAAGCCAATTTATCGCGGTACAAGTAGCACCACACTTGCAGATACACCTATACAAGTACGCGACGCTGCATTTAGTTTATATCAGCAAAGTGCAGGTTTAGGCGATCAAGACTTGGCTGCCATTAGTGAGTTTAATGATCATTTTGATTACAGCTTTACGCAGCAGGCTGAATCAGGTGTGGTGCTTACTCCCCAAGGGTTCAACTTTGAAATAGTCAGCCAACACCCTGAAAGTGAAACAGCAGAGCTTTTGCTTAGCTATGATGCGCTACAACAAATAACCACAACAGTAAACGAGGCAACCGTTAGCTTTAATGTAGCCGGCTTAAAGTTAACCCCCACAGATACATTTTTATGGGATTTTGGTGATGGGCAATCGAGTACTGAGCTAAGTCCTACACATACCTATGCCGATTACGGCACCTATAGCGTTACCTTTTCGGCAATGGGTGAGACGACTACGCAAACACAAACTAAACAAATTAGTATCACAAAGCCGCTAGAAATTGAAAATTTAACGTATCAATTAAACGGTGCGACTTTATCTGCTCAAGCAATCGTAACTGGCGGTGAAGCACCTTACAACATGAGTTGGCTTATAGATGGTGAACCCGTATCGCAAACTGAGAACCTAGATTACCAATTTAGCTACTCTGGAGATTACACCCTCGCGTTAATAGTAACTGATACGCAAGGAATAAGTGTTAGTCAACAACATGCTTTGAGTGTTAATGCACCGCTGCAATTAAGTACACGCCATACGGCAAATAACTTAGCGGTACAATTTAATAGCTCACCATTAGGTGGTTCTGGTAATTATACGTATAGCTGGGATTATGGCGATAGCAGCCCACTAGGTATAACGCAAAACCCAAGTCATAATTACCAAGGTGCAGGTAGTTATACAGTAAAACTTGTACTCACAGACAGTCAAACCAATGAAGTTATAAGTAGTGAGCTAACAGTCTCGGTACAAGAAGCACAAAGTGAATCGTCATCAATTGGTGGGGCAATAGGTTATTTAATTGCGCTATTAGTGATAAGTGGGTTTTACCGGCGTATCAGCAATAAAGTTTAATGATTTGTGAAGTAATACCAATCGACTTAAATGTCTAATAACTTAACACCAGTGGTATAAAAGGTGATGCTCGCTGCATTAAAAATTCTATTTAAAATAAATAGCGTAGTTATGCCAAGTGATGTTATCAGCAAAGGTTAAAATACAAAAAAGCCAGCAATATGCTGGCTTTTTAGGCTTAAAACAAGATTAACCTTGTTAAATTATAAACGGTCGATTACTGATTGAGTGAAATCAGTTGTACCGTGGCTGCCGCCCAAATCACGAGTTGTGCGATCGCCAGATTTAATTACATCAGCTACTGCGCTACGAATACGCTCAGCCGTGTCGCCCATATCTAAGTGCTCAAGCATTTGGATAGACGCTAAAATTACTGAAGTAGGGTTTGCTAGGTTTTTGCCAGCAATATCTGGTGCACTTCCGTGAACGGCTTCAAAAATAGCAGCATCTTCACCAATGTTTGCACCTGGTGCCATACCTAAACCGCCAACTAAACCAGCACAAAGATCAGATAAAATGTCGCCAAATAAGTTAGTTGTTACTACAACGTCAAACTCTTCTGGTGTCATAACTAGCTTCATACATGTAGCGTCAACAATCATTTCAGTTGATTCAATTTGCGGGTAACGCTCAGCAACTTCACGTGCAACTTTTAAAAATAAGCCAGAGGTAGATTTTAAGATATTTGCTTTGTGTACTGCGGTTACTTTTTTACGGCCTTCACGTACTGCTAACTCGTAGGCAAAAGTGATGATTTTCTCAGCGCCTTCGCGAGTAATTACAGATTTAGCTTCTGCTTCGTTACCGTCTTCGCTTACTACTTGGCCTAAACCTGAGTACATACCTTGGGTATTTTCACGAATAGTAATGATATCGATATCATCGTAACGTGCTTTAGTACCAACAAATGATTTAACAGGGCGTACGTTTGCGTATAAACCAAACTGCTTACGTAATGTTACGTTAATAGACGTAAAACCTTCACCTACCGGCGTCGTTAAAGGACCTTTAAGAGTGATTTTGTTTTTAGCGATTGTATCAATTGTTTCTTGAGGAAGTAGCTCGCCAGTTTTTTCTAGTGCAGCAAGGCCTGCATCAACAAATTCATAATCAAAATCGCAACCTGCGGCTTTTAATATTTCAAGTGCTGAGTCGATAATGCTCGGACCGATGCCGTCGCCTTTGATCACTGTGATGGTTTGTTTGGCCATTGACTTTTCCTTTAAAAGAATAAAAAACGCACATAAATTATTACTAATAATAGTAACTGCTTGTTAGGTCATTTATGTGACGTATGTGGATATATTTTGAGGGCGCATTTATACCAACTTATCGCCCATTTTGCCAGTTTATACTATAAATACAGGGTATAACCTGTGTTTATAGTCAGCATAAGTGACTTAAATGCTGTTATATAGCGATAAGCCTTGCAGTTGCGCAAAAAAATCATCCTCAGATTTAAAGCCTTGTGCTTTTAGCTGCGCATTTAAAGTTTGTTTTTGCCAAGGCGTTAAAGGCAGAGCGGGTTTAAAAATAGTTTGCGCCACGACCTTTAAACTAATCCATAATTTGTGCTGCTCGTTTAGCTCTTTTTTAGGTTGTTGTTCAGCATCGAGTAGGGGCTTGGTCCATGGATTATCACTCAGTAGTTGTGTTAATTCTGTATTTAAATGTTCATTATTAATCGTTTCCACCCCAAAAAAGGCTGCTAATGGGGCACTATAGGTTTGGTTAGGCACGCTACTTATGGTTACTTTTGCACAGACCTGTGCACTGCAATGGGTTAATAAATAATGCACGTAACCATAGATGGGCAAGGCTATATGTTCGAATTGCTGTTTTGGGTTATTACTTACCATTAAAGCTAAAATACTAATAAAGCTATTAAGTTTATTCAGTACGATGTGTTTGTGCGGATGATGTGATGTATCCACTAATTGCTCAAATATAACCCGCTGAATAATCGCCGGTGCATTATCGTAGCCGACCATCGACAAGCTATGGCGTAAGTCTTTGGCGGCTTGGTGCTGATTGTTATAGGGCCTGACTGCTTGGCAGAGCTTCTGTGTTATTTCACTAAAAGGGGCCAGTAACTTATCTAAGCCTTTAAAACTATATTCATGCGCTACTTTTATATGACTCACTAACGCTATTAATTCGGCCTTTGAACTTATCTGCGCCGGGGCTTTACGTACCAGGTGCTCATTGTTCCAGGCTAAAAATAATACCCGTTTATCAGTACATAGCCATTGCATTGGTTGATCTTTAAGTGAGGTTTTAACCTTGTACCACGCCAGTTTTTTCTCATTATTGGCATTAATAAGTATATGCTTATTAGTCTCATCACTTGCTAGATAAACCATTGCTTGGTCGCTGTAAACAATTTTACTGCCTGGCAGGTGTGGGCCTATATGCGCTATTAAATCCTTAATTAACCTTTGCGCAAATGGGTTAGCTGTTTTGACATACAATTCACCCAAAGCTTTGTAAAAATTTAATGGGTTCTTTTTCGATGTATAGGTGATGTTCATCGCGATAATATTACTTAATGCACACAAGGTTATGGCATTGTCATATAGCATTATGTCGCTAGTGCTTAGTAACGCTTGCTTATACTTATTTAGTTTAGCCAACATACGCACGCTATTTTGGGTAGGGTGCTGTGCACTGAGCAATACTTTTGCTGCTAGCTGATGGCGAAAACGCCATATTTTTTTATCGCTGAGTGTAAGCATTTGCTGCTGCGCAATTTTATTATGCTGCGCTACAACGCAGCAATGCTCTACCAATGCAACACCAATATAAAGCTCGGTTAGTTCGTCATCAAATTGCTGGCTAGCGCACAGTGCGGTGCTAATAACACATTGGTTAATAACGAGGTTTGTAGCAAAGTCGTAGTGGCTGGTGTACAAGCTTAAACGCGCTTGTAAAGCGTGCGGGTGTTGCTGATACAAAACGCGATAATGCTGGGCTGTTTGTACAACAAGCGGATAAAGATGTTGCCACTGCGTTTTGTCACTATAAATTGTTAGTATTTGATGTGTGTTATGCAGTAACCGCACTAACTGTTTTGAAATAGGCTCATCCATTGGCCATCACCTGATCTTTTCCTGATAAGTTGTATAGGCGCTGGGGCCCCATAAAAATAACTCACCATTTTTAAATAATAAGCCGGTGCATTCATCCATCGTGGTTATGCCATCTGAAGTTTGGTGCTGAGTACGGTAAAAAACAATCTGCCATACTTGGTCTTTATTACGTTTGGCATAGGTTAAATCGGGGCTTCCTAAATAATCGAGTACACTGTTTAAGGTAACCGCCTCATCAATTGACAGCTTTCTTATGTAGCGCTCGTTAAAAGCCTCACGGTCTTGCCAAATCATTGCTTGCGGGTCATCTTTATAAAAGGTGATCACTAAAGTCGCAATGAGTGCGTACAAGCCTAACCCTAATATTAAGTATCTTATAAACTTTTTAATCATTTTTAACTCACACTCGCAACAATAAAGTGAGTATATGTTGTGCGCTTAAACAGTGCTATCAACATGCGACTAATGCAACCTTAACTGTTTTAAACTAAAACCTAGCTGTATATCTGTTCGCAAAGTGACTAATTGTTTAGAAATAACATACATGTCTTTTTGCTCAACTAGCTTTTTTTGAATACTGCTTGATAGGGCATGATCTTCTATGGCGCTATCTATGCTTTCGTAGGTATTTACAATAAGCTGAGCCGATTTAGTCCCTATGCCTTTAACGCCGGGTACATCGTTAGTTTTATCGCCCGCTAAGGCCCAAAAATCAATAAGTTTACTTTGTTCAATACCAAAACGCTGCTCAATGCTGTCGCAATCTAGGTAGGTCTTTTTAAAATAATCGTACACACAAATATAGTCGTTCAAAAAAGGTAAAAAACCCTTATCGGTAGAAACAATGGTACTGTTTATCTTATTTTTTGCAGCTTTGTCGGCTAAGGTGGCTATGATATCGTCGGCTTCATCGTTAAGCGGTTCAAATACAACGATACCCGTTTGCTCTATAGCTTCTTTAAAGTTGTGCAGCGCATTTTTAAGCGTGTCGGGCATGGGGGCCCTAGAGTGTTTATATTGATTATAAAAGTGGTAGCGCCAGCTTTTGTCGCCATCAAAAACAGCTATAGCGTGAGTGGCATTTGTTGACTGTAAAAGCTTTTTGCAAGCATGTGCTACGCGCGCGCAACTGGCCTTTAGCATCTGCTCTTCACTATGGTGTGTTTGGTTAGCGTCAACTGCGTAAATGCGCCTAATTAAATTAAGCGCATCAATTAAAAGTAAATGGGGTTTCAAATAGTCAAACTCATGCTTTTATTTCATAACAAGGGATATACTTACTACCGGGTAACTTCATACGACCTTGGTCTACAAATGCTTGTAATAGTTTATCCATATCTTTCATTAAATCAGGCTCACCACTTAACACATAAGGTCCATGTGCTTTTATAGCGCGTAGGCCTTCATCTTTAACATTGCCAGCAACAATCCCCGAAAACGCTCTACGTAGGTTAGCCGCTAATTGCTGCTTGGGCTGTTCTAGGTGCAAATCTAAACTTGCCATGTTTTCGTGCGTAGGTGCAAAAGGTTGCTGAAAATCGTTATCGATTTTAAGTGTCCAGTTAAAGTAGTAGGCATCGCCTTGGCTTTTACGATAATTACGTACATTTGCCATAGCTGATTTTAATTTTTGCCCTACTAGGGCTGGATCATCAATGATTACTTCAAACTTATCAAGGGCTTCTTTGCCTAATGTCAGCTCTACAAACTTACATAACTCGCTAAAGTACGCTTCGCTTTCTTTAGGGCCGGTTAAAATAACAGGCAAACACTGTTTTTCGTTATCTGGATGCAGCAAAATACCTAATAAATAAAGTAATTCTTCTGCAGTACCGGCACCACCTGGAAATATAATAATTGCATGCGCCGTTCTAATAAATGCTTCAAGGCGCTTTTCAATGTCGGGCAAAATTACCAACTCATTTACAATAGGGTTTGGTGGCTCTGCGGCAATTATACTAGGCTCGGTTAAACCAAGGTAACGGTTTTCGCTAATACGCTGTTTAGCATGGCCAATAGTGGCACCTTTCATCGGGCCTTTCATCGCCCCTGGGCCGCAGCCAGTGCATATATTTAAACCACGTAAGCCAAGCTCGTAACCTACTTGTTTTGTGTATTTATATTCTATTTCGTTAATTGAATGTCCACCCCAACACACAATCATATTTGGTTCGCTGTTAACGCGCAGCGCGCCGGCGTTTCTAAGCATATCAAATACCATGTGGGTAATGGCTTTTTGTTCTTTAAGATCTTTTTCGTACTTTTGGCAAATAAATAAAATATCGCGGATCACCGAAAAAATATGCTCGTGAATACCGGTAATTATTTCGCCATCAACAAAGGCGGTTTCGGGAGGGTTTTCTAATTCAATTTTAATGCCGCGCTCGCGACTGACTAAACGAATATCAAAGTCTTGGTATTTGTCGTAAATTTCATTACTTGCGTCTGTGTGGCTGCCTACGTTAAGGACGGCTAAGGCACAGTTTCTAAAAAGTCGATAACGTTCACTGGCTGAAGATTGCTCTAATAAATCAACTTCCAATTGTGACAGTAAATCTAAAACCCCAGTCGGGTTTAACTGTATTAACATCGGCATTCTCCTTGCTGCTTAAAATGTAAAAACTGCATGTCATCTACTTTAGCACTCAAACTAATTGAGAATTATGACATTATTTACTCATACAAAGGCGATCCCGACCCGTTTTCTTTGCTTCATAAAGGGCGTCATCTGCTCTGTCGAATGCTTTGAGCGGTGTATCGCCTTTTTTAAATTGTGTAGCGCCTAACGAAATGGTGATTTCTATTTCTTTTTCTCTAAATTTAAAAGGAATATTTTTAATCACTTTTCTAAGTTTTTCAAGCGGCTGCGCTGCGTTTAACAACGAAAGCCCAGGCATAAGTAGTACAAATTCTTCTCCGCCGTAGCGGGCTATAAAATCAGACTGCCTTACTGATTTTTGCAGCGCCTTTGCAATAACTTGTAAGGTTATATCGCCTGCAGTATGACCAAATCTATCATTAATTGACTTAAAGTGATCCACATCAATAACCACTAGGGTAACATCCGAGGCTTGGACATTAAATAAGTGAAGCTCGTGATTGTAACGTTCATCAAAAGCCGCTCAATTTGGAAGTTTTGTAAGGCTGTCGAGTAAACTTTTAAAACGTTGCTCGTTTAGGCGTTTTTTATATTTGGTTAGTTTGCCTTCTAAGCTGCCAATTCTCTGGTTAATTTCATCAAAACTGGCAATCAGCGTTTCGCGGTCTTTTCTTTCTAGCTGCTCTTTAGCAATAAAGTCTTGGCTGAGAGATTTTAGCTCGTTATCAACTAATTCTTTTAAAGAGGAAATAGACGTAGCAGATTGGGTTTGCTCGTTTAAATGTTTTATTTTTTCTTCAATACGTTTATTTAGTATATCGAACTCTTCGCCCATTGACTTAGAGTGCTGGCTGGTAGATACAATTGATGAGTGCAACTCTTCTAATGTTTGGTTAAGCGAGACTAAAAAACTTTGTGCCGATTGACGCTCTTTACTGATATTTTTGACCACGACGCTTATTATATTTAAAGCAGCTTGCAACAGGGCTTCTACATTATCGTTTTCGGTAATTGTATTTTTTATTTGTTTAATTTGTTCAGTCGATTCATCCTCTAATACCAGCTCATTTGCAAGCTCTAACAGCTTTTTAGCCATACGAGGAGAAGCATTGGTACTTGTTGTTTCATCCGTGGTTGAAAGCTTGCTATGCAAAGCATGGTGATAAAAGTTAATAAGCTGATTTAATATCGGGATGTAGTCGTGCGTAGACTGTACATTATTAATTTCGTGGTCGAGTAAATGTCTTAAGGTGCGGCGGGTATCGTCTGGTAACCCTTTGGTTTTTTGTAAAAGCTTACCGGCTGTTTGTACGCTCGAAAACAGCTCTCGCTGATGGGCTGTTTGTAACGCCTCTTGGTTTTGCAGTAATAATAAAATGTCATCTATTAAAGGGGATAATATTTCAAACCCGACACCTTTATTTAGCGAACTTCTAAATTTGGCGAGTTTATTATCAAGCTCAATATCAAGCCCTTTACAGCTTAAAGACAGTTTTGCAGTTAGATTTGATAAAGTATCAACTTGGAGCTTACGCGCATTTTCAATGGCTACCCTTGCTTCAATTGCTTGCTTTAACTTTTTATCTACAGCGTTAGAGTTTTCAGACACCTAAGCATACCGCCATCGTATTAATTACATTACCTTCAGTTTACAACAAAATCATATTAAGTGTAGTTATCTAATTAAAAACTTAGCATTTTTACTTAGACCCTGCATGTAAACTGAGCTATTAGGTTGTTTGTCGTTTTTAATTCACTTTTAATTTATGCCTTGTTAGGCTTATTTCAAATAATAAGTAACCTTGAGTCATTATGAAAAAGCGTTTTGTCCTGTCAATGTTAGCGGCCTGTTGTGCAGCCCCTGCGTTAGCCGATGTAAATTATTCTTTAAGTATTACACAGCCACAACATCATTTAGGTAATGTAAGTGTAGAGTTTCCAAAGTCGGCGCAATCGCATATCGATGTTAAATTGCCTGCATGGCGTACTGGTCGCTACGAAATATTAAATTTAGCCAATGGGGTACGTTACTTTGCGGCCACAGACGACAATGGCAATGCATTAAAATGGGAAAAAATTAACCACAGCACATGGCGAGTGCATTTAGCTGAGCCAACACACGTGAATATTGATTACCAAGTATATGCAAACGAGTTAGGTAAACGTGCACGCCATATAGACGATAGCCATGCCTTTATTGATGCATCTGGCTTTTTTATGTTTAGTGAATCGTTTCGCCAAGAGCCAGTTACCGTAGATTTAAAGGTGCCTAAAGCGTGGCGCTCTGTATCAGGCATGGAAAATGCGAGTAATAAACACAGTTTTAAAGCCGCAGATTACGATGTACTGGTAGACTCACCAATAGAGACAGGAATTAACAAACTTCATAAATTTGAAGCAGATGGCCGCCAATACGAATTAGTTATATGGGGCGAAGGCAACTACGATGAGCAACTAATGCTTACTGATTTAAAAAAATTAGTGACCACAGGTAATGTTATTTGGAATAGCTACCCGTATGAGCGTTATGTATTTATGGTGCATGCTACATCGGGTGCTGGCGGGGCAACTGAGCATTTAAACTCAACCATTATACAGCGCCCACGGAATCGTTTTGGTAGCCGCGAAGACTACTTAGGCTTTATAAGTACCGCTGCGCATGAATTTATTCATACCTGGAATGTAAAAGCTTACCGCCCTAAAGGGCTGGCGCCTTATGATTACACCAACATGAACTACTCAAATTTATTATGGATTTCGGAAGGTTCTACTAGCTACTTTGAAGATCATCTATTAGTGCGCTCAGGCATAGAAACCACCGATGAGTTTTTTAAAGTGATGAGTAAAACGATTAATCGCCACTTACAAACACCAGGTCGAGAAGTACAAAGTGCCAGTGAAACAAGCTTTGATAAATGGATAAACCAAGGCGGCGACCACGCGCGTAATTACAGCACCAATATATATTTAGAAGGCTCATTGCTTTCTATGTTGCTCGATATACATTTATTAGAAACAACCCAGGCAAAAGTTAATTACCGCCAAGTACACAACGCTTTATACAACAAGCACACGTTACCACAAGGGTTTACTGAGCAAGATGTACTGGCAATATTAAAAGAGCTAACAGGTGAAGACTACACAACGTGGTGGCACGATAACGTGAGCACCCCAGCTAATATAGATTTTGATGCTTTATTAGGTAAAGTTGGCTTAAAGCTTACTCGTCCTGAGAGCGCTAAGCCATTAGCAAGCATTGATGCCACTGCAAAAAATAGCGGTGAGTTATTAACGCTTACCCACGTTCGCAGAGGCGGAGCAGCATGGCAGGCGGGCCTCACAACAGACGATAAAATTGTGGCGGTTAACAAGCAGCATGTAGGAAAAGATTTAAAATCGAGCTTAGAAGTATTTAAAGCGGGTGAAAAAGTCACTATCGATTTTATTCGTCGCGATGCACTTCAATCAACAACCCTCGTTTTATCGCAAGATTATGATAAACCTAAAAAGGTGGTTGCTGATAAAAATGCTACTTTATCTCAACGGGCCTTATTTAAAGCATGGATGGGG
>Ga0208571_1000803_pt1 | contig 10634 bp, 10 predicted proteins | sample DeeseametaMP0103_FD_184223 | JGI IMG/M metagenome (GOLD analysis project Ga0208571, IMG submission 184223) | Marine microbial communities from the Deep Atlantic Ocean - MP0103 (SPAdes) | ecosystem: Environmental > Aquatic > Marine > Oceanic | place: Atlantic Ocean | collected 2010-12-22
TAAGCTTACCTGCAACTTCATTGCAAGTTGCAGGTAGTAACGTAACAACTACCGACATATACACTAGCAATGGCGTGGTTCACTTGATTGATACAGTCATTACTACTGCACAATAGTTTCTTTCCTGAGACAACAAAGTTAAGAGTGGATAACCACTCTTAACTTTTATAACTCACGTCATTATCATTGTTTTTCTGCGAACTAGTTGGGTAGCCAAATAAAATACTTAGCTTAGCTTTAAACCCTTTTGCTGTATAAGTTTGTTTAATTAAATGCCACCATTGATGAAATGTAATTGTGACTGGATTATTACTATTTAACTGCCCCACAATGCCATACTTACATGGCTTATTAGAGTCTTCTTCAACAAATGTACCAAACAACTTATCCCAGATTATAAGTACGCCTGCAAAATTTTTATCCAAGTATTCTCGGTTTATAGCGTGATGAACACGATGATGCGACGGCGTATTGAATACGCTTTCAAACCACCCAAGTTTTTTAACTATTTGTGTATGCACAAAAAACTGATATGCCAAGTTTAACGCAACAACTGTAAGTACCGTTATAGGATCAAAGCCGACTAAAATCATAGGTAACCAAAATACCCACATACCTGCTAAGGGATACATTAAGCTTTGCCTAAATGCCGTTGTAAAATTCATTTTTGTAGAGCTATGATGCACAACATGTGCAGCCCATAACCAATGAATGTTATGCGACGCCCTATGAAACCAATAATACAAAAAGTCTTGAAATATAAAGGCAAACAAAACAGTAAATACCGAGAGCTCTATATCGAACACGCGGTATTCATATAACCAATTAAATAATGGCATCAGTAATATTAAAGAAACCGCATCAGCACCTTGGTGCAATAACGCCAAGGCCGTATTCGCCATGCTGTCTTTTATATCGTAAAAACGCCTGTATTTAATAAATTCAACACTAACAAATACTAAAAAAATGGGACTAAGTGCAAGTAAAATTACTTCAATGGTCATATTGTGCCCTCTTAAAATAATGCTGTAATCTTTTAAGTGCTTGCGATATATCATGTTTAACAAGTAACTTTATTAAGCTATCCGGCATCCACCATGGTGGCCTAAAGGCGATACAATACCTAAGCGCTGTAGCTGTATTACCTTCATACTCAATGGGAGTTAAATATATGTCTCCTTGATGATTCTCCACCGGCTTATCACCCATTATGCGGTAACAAATATGATTACTGCTGGCGTGTATAATTTGTTCATTAAAAGCAACAAGCGGCGTTTTAACTTGCCTTATGGCACCTGCCCCACCTTTCATTTCACCTTTATTGTGGGGTTTTAATTGTGAAAATTGAGCATTAAAAAAACGCCCTAAATAGGCATGTTCCAGCAATACAGCCGCCACCTTCTCAGGCGGAGCAAATAAAGTGCATTTTAAATTTATAGAAACCATAAGTGACCAATACTTAAAATAAGGCCTCTAGCATAATAAAATTTAACGTGGCAAACTTGCTCATACGCGATCATTTTTTAGCTTTAGGCGACAAATGCAAACCATTGCCGATCATTACTTTTCTAGTATTCTTGATTATTTACAAAGCCAAGGTTTAAATAATCAAGATGCTCTAAAGGCAATTAATTTTACTGAATTTAGTAATCGCACAAAACAACAACTATCACCACGCATAAGCCTAAAAAGCTATAACGCCTTGCTTAATTATGCTCAAAATACACTTAAAGATCCTTTATTTGGCTTTAGACTAGGTCAGCATATTCGTACGGCTGACTATGGCGTTTTGGGATATTTAGTCGAGTCAAGTAACGGATTAGGCAACGCTATACAAGCGCTTTTAAATTACGACCGCTTAGTGGCCAATATAGGTCAAGCACAATTTGAGCAACAAAAAAGCCAGGCAACTATCCGCTGGTTTCCCCATGCTAAATGTAATGAACAAGTAGTATTAAGAAATATGACAGCTTGGGTGAGTGTTGTACGCCAATTACTCAATAACGAATTATCACCGACACAAGTTAGCTTTCAATATCACTTTACTCAAGCGCAAATAAATACGCTAGCAACATGGTTTAATTGCCCAATTTTAACCAATGCAAAACACAACGAAATTTGTTTTCCGAGTAGCTATTTAAACCTGAACTTTAAAACTGATAACGCTGCTATTTATTTAGCACTAAAGCAAGTATCTGATCAGCAATTAAGTCATTTTACTAACCAGCAAAATATAACTGAAAATGTCAGCCAAATTTTAATGGCAAAGCTCGATTTACAAAACTGTACGTTAATACGCACTGCAAATGCCCTAAGTATGACACCACGCACCTTGCAACGGCACTTAAAATTGCACGGTACAACGTTTGCCCTCATGCTTGAAAACGAGCGAAAGCGACGTATTAACGAACTGCCTAATAAACCTAATTTAGCACAGCTAGCATTGCTACTCGGATTTAAAGATCAAAGCTCTTTTAATCGTGCTTTTAAACGCTGGTATTCGTGCAGCCCACTAGAATACTTTAAAACGAAGAAGGGGTAATTTTACTTTGATTTACTTTTATTAAACATTTAAGTTTATATTTCAGACAATATTATTTAAACTCAACCAATGTTGGCTAAAAAAGACTTTTTTATGTACCTGCGTGTTGTAATTAGCGCCTTTGTATTTATGTTTTGTACTGCGGTAAATGCAATGAGTACAGTAAACTTTATTGCCGAAGATTTGCACCCTTATCACTTTAAAAACGAGAATGGCCAAGCCGATGGCGCACTTGTTGATATAGCCAAAGCCGTTTTAAAAATCACACCATTAAACGCTAAATTTGAAATAATGCCCATGGCGCGCGCATTTCACGAGCTTGAAAGTAATCCAAACACTATTTTACTTTCTTTATTAAAAACTCCTACGCGCACAAATAACTTTAAATGGTTAGGCAGTGTTTATTTTACCGACGCTTACGTGGTTAGCTTAAAAAGCAATAAAGCACAAGCCACACACTTAAACCACACTAAGTTTTATAAAATAGGCACTATTCGCGGGTACTCAAGTGCTAAGTATTTAAAGCAAATGGGCTTTAAAGAAGACAAAAATTTAGTATTGGTGAGCTACTACCAGCAACTTTGGCAAATGCTTTACAAAAAACGTATCGACTTTGCCTTAATGAATACACTCACATTAGAAAACGAGTTAAAAATGTCGGGCTTAGATCCAAACCTTATCACCAAGCGCATTCACTTAGATGACTTTCCTTCAATGCTTTATTTTGCCAGTAATAAAATGCTTGAAGAAAGTACAGCCAACGCCATATCGCAAGCACTTGTAATAATTAAGCAAAACGGTGAGTACGAAGCAATTTTAAACAAATGGAAACTTCCGCTTCCTACCACTGCCAATAAACTGTAATAAATACGCACTACAATTTTAGTAAAGCTGATAACCTAACTTGGCTATGCGAACAATTAAAACACCGCACGGTATAACGCTTAACTATCAAGATGAAGGCAATAAACACTCTCCTACCGTTATTCTAATAATGGGTTTGGGTGCTCAGATGACCGTATGGCCAGATTCACTATACTATGGTTTGGTTAACAATGGCTTTAGAGTTATCCGTTTTGATAACCGTGATAGCGGACTGTCGACTCATTTGGATCATTACCCCTCTCCTAGTTTAATGAAATCTTGGCTGAGTAAGCGCCTTCCCATACAAAGCCGAACTCCTTATTTGCTCGACGATATGGCAAACGATGTATTGGCGCTTATGAGCGCCCTTAAAATTAAAAAAGCCCATTTTGTTGGCGCATCCATGGGTGGAATGATTGCCCAGCTAATTGCGGCGCAACATAAAAAAAAGGTACTGAGCTTAACCGCTATTATGTCAAGTTCAAGCTTGCCAAGGCTGAGTGCCAAAAGCATTGGCGTATTTATTAAGCTTGCCAAATTAAAACCAAAAACACCAAGCCGTGATGAAGCAATTAATTACAACATTAAACTAAACCAACTAATTGGCAGCCCAGCTTACCCACAAACAGAAGCCGCCCTTCGGCTTCATGCAACACAAATAGTTGAGCGTTCAAACAACCCTAATGGCTACAAACGCCAGCTCATTGCAATGGCTGCCAGTAAAGATAGGCAACATTTAATTCGAAAAATTAAAACACCTACATTGGTCATTCATGGTAGTCATGATGTAGTCATTAGTGTGGATGAAGGTAAAAAAACGGCCATGCTAATAAAAAAGGCAAAACTAAAAATAGTGCCTGGTATGGGTCATAATTTTGCACCAGAGCTCATGCCAAAAATGACAAAATGGCTCACAAAGCATATTAAAAAGGCACAACGTAAATACATTAAAAAAAAGCTTAAAAACCACATTGGTATAACCAAATATAAAAGTAAAAAATAAAAAACACAGCAATTGGTAATGTTGATATTTTAAATTGGTATGTTAGATTAACGTTAATCAAGGTCGATATTGTCCTTCATTAACATCATCACACAGAGACAACAATGAAAAACCTAACATCTACTTTTAAACTCACAGCACTGGCTGCTGTTACTCCGTTGCTGTTTATGGGCTGCGCAAATACAAGCACACCTATTGATAGCAATACACCTGTTCCTGCATCAAAGTTTGATTTATCACAATGGAAAATAAACGTACCTGTTGATTTAAACAACGACGGTAAAATAGACACAATTGATGTTGAAGAAATTCAAACTTACGCGCACCCTGATTTTTTCTACCTTGATGATCAAGGTTATATGGTATTTACCTCGCCAAATAAAGCGCTTACCAGCGCCAATTCTACTAATACCCGCAGTGAACTAAGACAAATGATCCGCGGCACCAATACCAAAATAAAAACTAAAAATTCAAAGAATAACTTTGCCCTAGCTGTACACCCTCTATCGGAGCGCTTTGGCTCGGTAGGCGGAAAAATGGAAGCCACGCTAAAGGTGGATCATGTCGCGCTTCGCGCTAACGATCCTAATAAAAAAGCCGCTTATTCTGTGGTGGTAGGGCAAATTCACGCAGGTAAAGATCAAGCCCTAATAGATACAAAACTGGGTTTTGGCTGGGGTAACGAACCACTTAAAATTTATTACAAAAAATGGCCCGGCCATAAAATGGGCTCCGTATTTTGGAACTACGAACGTAACTTACCAAAAACAGATCCTAACCGAACTGATATTACATACCCAGTGTGGGGAAACACGTGGGAAAACCCTAATGATCCGGGTGTTGAAGGTATAGCGCTTGGTGAAGATTTTAGCTATACCGTAAACGTACATGGTAATGTAATGCACCTTACCTTTAGCGCAAAAGGCAAAGAGGATGTTAACTACTCAATTAACTTAGGAAACAATGTTGATGCCTACGGCAAAGTGGACGACAAAGATCACCCGCATGGTTATGCTGCCGATTGGCATTATTTCAAGGCCGGTGCTTACAACCAATGTAGTACTAAATCGTCTAAAGGTATTTGGTACCCTGGCTGTTTAGGCACAGGCGAGTGGGCACTCGACAAACAAAACGGTGACTACGCACAAGTGAGCTTTAAAAAGTTAATATTAAGCCCATCCACTAAGCCGTAAGTGTTGCTGTAGTTAAGTAGTTTTTAAGTGATGTAAACAGTGGTGAAGGTAAGTTATTAATATCGCACCAGCGCCACTGTATACATTTATTTGGCTCGTTTAGCACAGGCTCACCACCTTCGTAATCAGCTTTTACGTACAAAGTAATGTAGTGTTTTTTTTCAGCACTAAAAATATCGTTAGTAAAATCAAGCTTAGTTATTTGACTAATATTTAGCCCTGTTTCCTCAAATACCTCGCGTATTGCACACTGCTCAACGCTTTCGCCAAATTCTAAATGTCCACCCGGCGTTGCCCATGTATTTGCACCATGCGCACCAATTCGCTCACCTAATAAAATAGTGTTTTGTCGCATAATAATAACGGCAACACCCACTCTAACGTCGTTACTCATACAATTAATTCCTTACAAATATTAGGCCATGCTGAGCCGCGCGCCTTAATTTGTCAAACTCACTGCTGCTGCGTATTAACCATGTGATTAACTTTTAGCCGACCAAGGTCGAATAGCCTAGGCACATAAAAAAGCCTACCTTTTGTAAGGTCTCTCATACATATTTAGTTTTAGGAGCCTATTATGTCAGGCCTGTATAAACAGCAATACACGAGCTTTAAACAAAACCCAGCCCAGTTTTGGCTAGAACAAAGTAAAAACATCCCCTGGTACAAAACACCAAACCAAGCATATACGCAGGATAAAAACGGCCTTTATCATTGGTTTAGTGATGGACAATTAAATACCAGCTTTCTAGCGCTCGACCAACACGTAATTGCAGGCTTTGGTGACCAAACTGCGCTGATTTACGACTCGCCTGTTACCAATACAAAGCAAACTTATACTTACAATCAACTACAAAAAGAAGTCGCTAAATTTGCAGGCGTAATAAAAGCACTTGGTGTACAAAAAGGCGATCGTGTAGTGATTTACATGCCCATGATCCCACAAGCTGTTATTGGTATGTTAGCTTGTGCTCGCTTAGGCGCTATACACTCCGTGGTATTTGGTGGGTTTGCAGCGCATGAACTTGCCGTTCGTATAGACGATGCAAAACCTAAACTCATACTGAGCGCTTCTTGCGGTGTAGAGGTCGATAGCATCATTGAATACAAGCCACTTATTGATGACGCCATAGAGCTTGCCAATCATAAAATAGATCACTGTATTATTTATCAGCGCGACCAAGTTACTGCCAATATGGTCAACGAACGCGATATAGATTGGACACACGCAATGCAAACCGCACAGGCGGCAGATCCAACACCTTTAAATGGCAACGATCCACTTTATATTTTATATACTTCAGGTACAACAGGCGCCCCAAAGGGTGTTGTACGTGAAAATGGCGGGCACGCCGTAGCGATGAACTACAGTATGAAAACTGTTTACGGTATGGAGCCAGGCGAGGTATTTTGGGCCGCCTCAGATATTGGCTGGGTAGTTGGGCACTCTTATATTGTGTATGCACCATTAATGTACCGATGTGCAACCGTATTATATGAGGGCAAACCTGTGCGCACTCCCGACGCCACTGCTTTTTGGCGAGTAGTGGAAGAATATAAAGTAAGCGCCTTATTTAGTGCCCCCACAGCATTTAGAGCAATCAAAAAAGAAGATCCTAATGCTGAAGGCTTTAAAAAATATAATACCTCTAGTTTAAAACGATTATTTTTAGCAGGCGAACGCCTCGATCCGCCCACATACAATTGGCTAAAAGAGAAAACTCAACTTCCGGTACTCGATCATTGGTGGCAAACCGAAACAGGCTGGGCCATTGCGTGTAATCCAGTAGGAATAGAAACATTAACAACCAAACCTGGCAGTTCAACCGTACCTACACCGGGGTTTGATGTTCGTATACTCGACATGGACGGTAATGAATGCGCAGCTAACGAACAAGGGGCCGTAGTTATAAAACTACCTTTACCACCCGGATGCTTACCCTCTATTTGGCAAGACACAGCCCGATTTAAAGCCAGTTATTTAAGTGAATACGAGGGCTACTACCTCTCTGGCGATGGCGGATATATAGATGAAGACGGCTACTTGTTCATAATGGGCCGCACTGATGACGTTATAAATGTTGCAGGCCACAGACTTTCTACCGGCGAAATGGAAGAAATTGTAGCGGCTCATCCTGCGGTTGCCGAATGCGCTGTATTTGGTGTTAACGACCCACTAAAAGGCCAGCTCCCAATGGGCATGATTGTACTTAAAAATGACTTTACAGGGTCAAGCGAAGAAGTCGAAAAAGCACTTGTTGCCTCAGTGCGCAATCAAATTGGCGCCATAGCGTGTTTAAAAAATATAGTTAGCGTAGAGCGCTTACCTAAAACTCGTTCCGGAAAAATACTACGTAAAAATTTACGCCAACTTATTGATGGCGACGAACTACAAATACCTTCAACCATAGACGACGCGAGTATTTTTGAAGAAATAAACCAACAACTTACTATGCGTTAGTCCAACCAAACAAAGCCACTTTATAATTAATAAAAAGTGGCTTTGTTTATTAGGACATGGGTATATAGAGAGTTAAAAAGGAGTTAACTGAAACAAATAAGAGAATGTAGGTAAACGCTTAGTCACTTTTTAATAACAAACAGTGATTATAAATATAGGCTCAATAAAATTTTACCTCTATAATGATAACTAAATGTAAATTATTTTTTAAAAATCAAGGTCTAAATATGTTTGTTTTAAGTTCAACCTACTCGATATTGAAAAACGAAAATGACCAACTAAAAAAAGAAATTGAGAGTTTACGTAATAAAAATACAACGCTTATCAATGAAAATACTTCTCTAATTGAAGAGTTAAATAACCCAAATAATAATGAAGATCATAGTTTCACTCACTCATTACTTTCCAGCTCTATAAATGGTGTTGCTCAAATCGAAGATATAAGACAAACCGTATTGGGCTCTTACTCTAAAATTGATGAAGAAAACAAAGTAAGCGATAAGATAAACACCCTGCTCGAAAAATCAAATAGCTCGCTAAATCATATTGTCAAAGAAATGGATTTAATGACCAGTAAAATGGGAAGCATGACTGAAAACATTTCAGGCCTAGCTAGCATGGCCGGTAAAATCAGTACGTTTGTTTCAACAATTAGTAAAATATCAGATCAAACAAATTTATTAGCACTTAACGCTGCTATTGAAGCTGCCCGTGCGGGTGAAGCTGGCCGAGGCTTTAGTGTTGTAGCAGATGAAGTAAGGGTGCTAGCAACAAACACGAATAAGTCAGCGCAAGAAGTGGCCGACCTAGTAAAAGAAATTATTAACAAAACAGATGAAACAGTGGTATCAGTAGAAGGTATTAAAGAAAATAGTTCGCACCTAAGTGATAATTTTGATGCACTGAATACCGATTACACTTCAATTATCGATTTTTGTAACAACATGAAAAATACGATTTCTCAGGCTGCTACGTTGTCGTTTATTCAAACCGTTAAACTAGATCATGTTGTATGGAAAGGTGACATTTATGCAGTAGCAAATGGCCAAAGCAACAAGTCAGTTAATGACTTTAGCGACCATACAATGTGCCGATTAGGCCAGTGGTATAGTTCAGAGCAGTCTGCTGAATTTAAACACACCAATGCATTTAAACAATTAGAAAACCCGCATAGTGAAGTGCATAAAAATGGTGTTGCGGCTCTGCACTCAATTCAAAATGGCGATAAAGAATCTGCAATTAAGCATATTCATAAAATGGAAGCAGCCAGCGAGCGTGTGATGCATCTACTCGATGAGATTTGTTAGCCCCAGCTAAGTACTAATGAACAAGCTATTAAAATGATTTAAATTTTAATAGCTTGGCTTATAAGTTAGTCTTTAATTTTAACCTGCACTCTTTTTTTATCACATGTATAGATTGTTTAAAGCGCCCTGTTTAAAACTGTAATAATAAGTAAGAAACTGTTTAGCTTACGTAAAGCAATGTAAAGGAACGTCCAAACATTAAATAGGTCAGTTAATGTTCAGTTTCAGAGGTTAATACTAAGCCTAGTTATGTAACAACATAAACGAGGCACACTATGAAACTTACATTTTTACTATCGGGTATAATTGCCATTAGCGCGCTTTCAAGTAGCGCAATTGCAGCGCCCAACGAGCGAGAAGCTCATAAAAATTATAAGCACGAAAACCCTAAACGCATTGAGTATAAGCGCGATGAACGTCGCCATGAAAAAAAACTACGCATAGAGCATAAAAAAGAAAAGCGCCAAGACCGTAAAAAAGAAAAGAACAAGCAAAAAAAGCAGCAAGAAAAGCGTAAACAACTACGTTTCGACAATCATAAATATAACTACCTAACTAATAGGTATAAGCCGCGTTATTACAAAGAAAATAGATACATAAGGCACTTGCCAAGAAGAAGTACCTCTATTTGGTTTAATGGAATTTCATTTAGCTTTAATGACGGCATTTACTACCGAAAAGCTAAAAAAGGCTATCACGCTGTGATGCCACCTCGCGGACTGCGCATTAAAAAACTTCCTAGACATTATTCGCGTATGAAACATCGAAACACCACATATTATGCTTATCAGAACGTTTTTTATATTGCTGATAACGGCGGCTATAAAGTGGTAGATGCGCCAATAATTCAGCGCAACAAAGCTATTAAAATTGGCAACGTCTTCGACTATAGCTTAGGGCAAGTTTACGATGAACTACCATCGTCAGCTGAGCCAGTTACCATAAACTCTCAGCAATATTTTAAATACAACGATATTTACTTTTTGCCACAAATAAATGGTGACGAGATACAATACCTAGCAATCAGCTTAGGCTGAGCATTATTTAACTACTTAACCTGCCTACAGGTTAAGTAGTACTTTATTAATATTGATTTCAGCAATCCTCCTATAAAATTTTCTTTTGTAATCCCCCCTTCTAAAAACATAAAACGTTTATTTAGTGAACAATTTTAATTTTAGCTCCGTATGTCTGTTTAATATTTGTAAATAAAGCGTTTATGACCTAAACCTAAATAGAGGCTTTATAGAGGAGCTCCACTTAT
>Ga0208571_1000804_pt1 | contig 10630 bp, 5 predicted proteins | sample DeeseametaMP0103_FD_184223 | JGI IMG/M metagenome (GOLD analysis project Ga0208571, IMG submission 184223) | Marine microbial communities from the Deep Atlantic Ocean - MP0103 (SPAdes) | ecosystem: Environmental > Aquatic > Marine > Oceanic | place: Atlantic Ocean | collected 2010-12-22
ATCCACCCTGCCGTGCCCCCGCCTGCGATTACGACGTGTTTTATTGGTTTCATATTATTGTCCACGTTTACAGTTTAAAGCTTTGTTGAGTTTGATAAAGTAGCTATAAAAAAGCCCTTGTAAAACAAATTACAAGGGCTCCTACACACAACCTTTATTATAGCTTGTAGCTAAAGCCTAACAAGTAAGTACGACCGTAATCTTGGTAGTCACGAACTTGTAGCGCGTTATCGCCAGAAAGCGATGTAAACGGCTCTTCTGTTAAGTTTTGAACTTGGAACTGAATTGATAACCCTTCAAGGCTTTCAACACCGGCCTCACTAAAGTCGTAACCCGCTTGAATGTCCCAAATTGTTTCGCCTAGGATATCCACTTGCTCGGTATCAAAACCTAGCCCGTATACATCACCTTTAAAGGCACTACGTTTACGCATGCTGGTACGCAGTTGAATACCATTCATTTCGTAGTAAACCGTTAAGCTTTGAATTTTGTCAGACAGACCCGGTAGCTCGTACTCATTGCCGTTTTGATCTTCAATGTCTGATTCAATACCCGTATGGCTTGCAATTAAACCAAAACCTTCAAGTGACGGGTGGAATATTTTAAATGGTAACGCTAGTGATAGCTCGTAACCGTATAGGTCGCCGCCACCGCCATTTACTTTACCACTGCCAGTACCTTCAGATGTAGCTGGGATTTCACCTGTTGAAGGGTCAGCAACGCCCGACATATCAATTTCGTATGTGCCGTCAAAAATCCACTGGGTTAAGTCTTTATAGAAAAACGCAGCAGAGAAGTAACCTTCATCGCTAAAGTAGTTTTCGTACGTTAAATCGTAACCAGTTGCTTCTTTAGGCTCTAGGTTAGGGTTACCACCCGATACAGACCAAAAGTTACCGTTTTCATCAGGCGTTGTGTTGTATGATGCATCAATCGATGAGTTCATCTCGTCCAAACGGGCGCGTGAGATTGTTTTAGCTGCACCAAAACGTACTGTTTGCTGCTCATCAATCGCAAGTGATAAGTTCAAACTTGGTAAAACGTGTGAATAATCGTGGCTAATATTGGTAGGTGATGCCACAACAATGCCATCTACAGTACTAAATGCATTACCTTGCGATGACTGATCAGTGTGAACGTAACGTACACCGATATTACCCGTTAACGCTAAGCCGCTTACTTCGGCATTAATATTAGCTTGTGCAAATGCAGAGGTAATTTCTTCTTTTACGGTCCACGATTTAGTTAAATGGCTCGTATTTGTTAAGCTTTCATCTAGTAAGTCGTAGTAGCCGTCATTAACAAGACCATTTACATCGTAGGCAATCATATCGCCCATGCCAATAAAGTCTAAATCAACGCTGCCCATTCGATACTGCTCTGGCACGGTAACTAAACCCGGGTTATCAAGTGAAAACCCAGATAACGTCATAAAGAAGCCCTGTGAATCTTTGGTTTTTTCGCGCTCTTTATAAGACATACCAAATTCAATTGAGCTGAAGTATTCGTTTTCTAATACTTTAGATGCCGCTAGTTTTAACGTAGATAACTCATCTTCAATTGTAGGTGCATTAATGAAACCATCTTGCGCTTGGTTTTCATACTCGGTGCCGGTTAAGCCATATTTATCATTTAAAGCAGAGCTTGCACCCCATGATAAAGGACCACCTAATTGCATTAAGCTGTAATCGCTGTAATCTAAATCGTGAGTAAACGTAGCACCTGTATTACCACCGTTAAATGTGTAACCAAGGTTATCTGCAACACCGCGAGCATCGCCTCGACCTGTGCCTGAGTAACTCTCAAGGCTCCAAATTTTACGGTCTACTTGAGAGTAACTTGCATCAAACTCTACTGACCATGAATCATCAATATCGTATTTCGTGTTAAAGCCAAACGCGGTTAGTTCTGCTTCACGCTCTTCGTAGTCGTTACGAACAACCACACGTTGGCCATTTGTTACCGCACTGGTAATAAAGCCACTTGCGTCATCTACAGCTACGCTTGCAGGGTCAATCGAACCTTGACCCCATGCGAATGGGATTTCGATACCACGTAAGATTTTTTCATCTGTAAAATCAACATATAACGCATCAAACGTCATGTTTAATTTGTCTGTAGGAGCGGCCTCTAGTACGAGCATTGCTGAGTCACGTTCAAGGGTTGATGAACGTACAAATGGTTTTGCACCCCCTAATATAGAGTACGTTTGACCATCATCAGCAGTAAATTCAGGGTAACCCCAAGAGTTCCAACGTTTTTCTTGATTTGGAGAGCTCATGGTATTTAGTGCAAACGCAACACCTATGGTGTCATCTGCAAATTGATCAATGTATGAAATAGTACCGCGGTAACCATCGTCGTTACCGTCTGGGTTTAGTTTATCAAAGCTAGTTTGCTCGTATTGGCCATTAACTTGAAATACACGCTCGCCTTTACTTAAAGGACGTACGGTTTGCATGTTAATAACACCGGCAATACCTTCTGCTTCAATACTTGCATTAGGTGTTTTATATACGGTAACGCCGCTCATAATTTCTGATGGATAAAGGTCAAACTCTACGCCGCGGTTATCGCCAATAGATACTTGCTCGCGGCCATTAAATGTGGTGCCACTTTCGTTTTCACCAAAACCACGAATTGATACTCTACTTGCGCGACCATCTAGGCGCTGCGCCGTTAAACCTGGTAAGCGTGCAATAGACTCAGCAATAGATGAATCAGGAAGTTTACCTATATCTTCAGCTGAAATTGACTCAACGACTTGAGTAGAAAAACGCTTTGTGTTGATTGATTCTACAACACTGCCACGAAAGCCTTTTACTTCGATAACCTCAACGTCATCATTTTTAACTGTATCTTCTTGTGCTGCTACAGAGGCAAAGCTTGCTAATCCTGCAGTAGCCATTGCCAACGTTAATATACTTGGTTTGAACATAGACATGATGTTTTTCCCGTTACCCATATTGTGATACTCGCTTCTTTATTTGAGTGATAGTCAAACAGGCGAGCTAATTTTGTTGTCAGCATCAATATTAACGCTCGAATTATTTTATTAACAACTTTATGCATACGTATTCAGTACTATGCAAAAGGCTAAAAGTTAACAATGAGTTCACAAATAAAACTTTAACCCACTGTTTTAAATAGTTTTATATTGGTGCAACCTAGTGATTTATTATCATTATAAAAATACATCAATTATTTAACTGAAATCCCTTTGTCATCGTTTGTAAATAGCGTTAATTAAAGGTTTTTTATAAATTTACACCCATATCTTTTGTAAAGATTATCAGATTAAATTGGTCTGACCAAAGAATGAAATCACCAAAGCTGTGCAGCCCTTTAAAAATAAGCACCAAAATAGCCAGTTGTTTTAGTTACACATAAATAAACACGATTGGTAAAAGTGCTGCAGCGGTTTTTATGGGTAACTTTCCGCTTAGCTAAAACCGCTTTTATGTAAGTAAATTAGCTGCATACGTATGCAGACTTTTTACAGAGCAGCACCCTTCACGTATGCTTTTTGAAAATTTAGTGATTGTTTCAATCAAACTAATAACAATATAAATACTATGTGGAACGACGGAGAAAAGCATGGCCCAACAGCAGTGGTATAAAGGTGCGGTTATTTATCAGGTTTACCCGCGAAGCTTTCAAGACAGCAATAACGATGGTATTGGTGATCTTAAAGGGATAATTAATCGCATTGATTACATTAAAAGCTTAGGCGTTGACGCTATTTGGATTTCTCCTTTTTTCAAATCTCCAATGAAAGATTTTGGCTACGACATAAGTGACTATCGCGATATAGACCCCATATTTGGTGACCTAAACGACTTTGATGAGTTAATAGATCAAGCACATAAACGCGACATTAAAATTATTATTGACCAAGTGTTAAGCCATACATCAGACCAACATCAATGGTTTTTAGATAGCCGCGAAAACCAAAACAATGATAAAGCTGACTGGTACGTATGGGCAGATGCTAAAGAAGATGGCACAGCGCCTAATAACTGGTTATCTATTTTTGGTGGCGGTGCTTGGCAATGGGAGCCTCGTCGCGGTCAATACTATTTACATAACTTTTTAACCGAACAGCCTGATTTAAACTTTCATAACCCAGATGTAAGAAAAGCTGTTTTAGAAAATGTAGAGTTTTGGCTTAAAAAAGGTGTAGATGGTTTTAGATTAGACGCTATTAACTTTTGCTACCACGATGCACAATTACGTGACAATCCTGCAAAGCCTAAAGATAAACGCCAAGGCCGTGGCTTTAGTGAAGATAACCCATACGCGTTTCAGTACCATTATTATAATAACACCCAACCAGAAAACATTGAGTTTATGCAAGACATACGTGCACTACTTAATAAATACCCGGGTACTGTATCACTTGGTGAAATTTCATCGGAAGATTCATTGGCAACAATGGCAGAATATACCCAAGGCGGTGATAAGCTGCATATGGGCTATAGTTTTGAGCTACTCACTGATGATTATTCAAGTGAATACATAAGAGAAACCGTACAGACTCTAGAGCAACGCATGACTGAAGGTTGGCCGTGCTGGGCGTTTAGCAACCATGATGTAGAGCGTGTTGCGAGCCGCTGGAGCCAAAATGGTGAAATAAACCCAGCACAATGCAAAATGCTTACTGCTTTATTAGCTTCTTTGCGTGGTAGCGTATGTATGTACCAAGGTGAAGAGCTGGGGCTAGGTGAAGCCTCTGTAGCATTTGAAGACCTACAAGACCCATATGGCATTACCTTTTGGCCAAACTTTAAAGGTCGCGACGGCTGTAGAACGCCAATGCCATGGGAAGGTAACAACACACAAAACGCAGGATTTAGTGCTGCTAAACCGTGGTTACCGGTTGGTAGCGCGCATACGCAGCAGGCTGTGTCTGTACAAGATAAAGATGCAAACTCTATACTTAATGCCTACCGTGAGTTTATGACATGGCGTAAACAGCATACTGTGTTATTAGCAGGCGATATTAAGTTTATTGATACTGCTGAGCCTATCCTCGCTTTTTACAGAACGCTAAACGAGCAAACGATGTTATGTGTGTTTAACTTAGCTGATAGTAGTCAAACATTTGAGTTGACTAAAACAGTGACTGAGGCGCATGACTCACTATCTCACTGTAATGCTACTTTAGATGGTAATAAACTCAACATGAATGGTTTTGGCTGTTACTTTGCTTTTGTAAAATAAGAATGCCCTGACTAATAATACTCAAAAGCTCGATTGTATCGGGCTTTTTTGTGCGCTCAAATAGTGGGGCTGCTATAGCCGGTATTAAGACGAAATACCGGCCACCAAACCACTAACTTAACCTTTCTAATGTGATTGTGTTTTACTATTTAAATAATCCGTGAGCGCAAATAACACGCCAGAGCTTACAAAGGTGACATGGATAATCACTTTCCAAAATAGCTCATCACTTGAATGAATATTAGAATTAATAAATACCTTTAAAAGCTCAACCGCAGATATGGCAACAATTGCGCTAATAAGCTTCATTTTTAAGCCAGAGAAACCTACTTTCCCCATCCATGACGGCCTATCTTCGTGGCCCTCAATATTAAGCTTTGAAACAAAGTTCTCATAACCACTAAAAATAATAATAAGTAATAAACCAGCCAGTAAAGCGGTATCAACGAGGGTAAGTATACCCACCAATAACTCTTGGTTTGTTGCACTAAAAGTGGCAATACCCATTAAATAAAGTTGCTTAAAAAACTTTATTAATAGCAATATAACAGCAAATAGTAGGCCTACAAAAAACGGGGCTAATAACCAGCGCCCTTTAAATATAAACGACTCTAAGCCCTGCTCTACTTTGTGTATTTTACGAGGCGTACTGGTTGGTTTTGCTTGGTGTTCTGACATTAACTTATCTTTTTATAAAAAAGCGACCTTAGCTTATAATTTATTACAACACAATTACTTATATAATTATTTAAGCGTAATTTACTCATCTTGACGATAAAAATTTTTCGTTATCTTTTATTTTAATTTCGATTAAAAATCACTACACCAACAGAGTTGTTCTGCATTGGGCACTATTTAAATACAGCTTTAAAATGTATTTAAATCGTTAAACCATTTATTTAGGAATCAACAAATGAATAAAGCATTGCTAGCATTAATAGTTGCACCACTTTTTGCTGTATCTGCAACGGTTGCAATCGCAGACGATGCACCAGTAGCTTCTGCACAAACAATTAAAGAATACACAGATATGTGTGTAAATTGGGCTAAAGATGATGATGTAAGTAACGACGATCTATTTGGCTATGTTCTTCAATGCGTTAATGATGAATTAGAGTCTGAAGGCTACAAAAAAGTATCTACTGTACAAATCTAAACAATAAAAAATATGCGGCTAATAAAGCCATTGCGACGCATATAATCATAAAAAAACCGGAATGACACAAGCTGTGCCTTCCGGTTTTTATTTGTCTTAGGCTAAATAAATTTTAAGGTTTATTCAGCTTCTTTTTTTGCTTTAGGTTTAGCTGGCGATTTTTTTGCAGCCGCTTTCTTTTTAGGCGCTGCTTTTTTCTTCGCTTCTTCTACCCATTTACCCGCTTCGTAGTGAGCGGTCCAGCCTGTGGCTTTTCCGTCAACTTCAGTCATCACGTATTGCGCTTTATTTTTACGGCTATAACGTACTACGGCTAAATTACCATCAGGATCTTTTTCTGGCGCATCAGCTAAGTAATAAAACTTAGGTGAAATACGCTCTCTAAAACGCTTTAGCTCAGCCACTTTAGGCGCGCGCGTCTCGCGTGATTTAGGGAAAGTGTTAGCCGCCAAGAAAATACCTGCAGCCCCGTCACGTAAAACAAAATAAGCTTCTGACTTTTCACATTCAAGTTCAGGTATGTGCACAGGATCTTCTTTTGGTGGCGCAGCTTCGCCGTTTTTAAGTAACTTACGCGTATTTTTACACTCTTCGTTGTTACAGCCAAAATACTTACCAAAACGGCCCGACTTAAGCTCCATGTCTGAGCCACATTTATCACATTCGATAATAGGCCCATCGTATCCTTTAATTTTAAAGGTACCTTGCTCAACGATATACCCTTCACATGCAGGGTTATTACCACAAACATGTAATTTACGGGTTTCGTCTATTAGGTAAGAGTCCATAGCCGTTTCACAGATTGGACAGCGCTTCATTTGCATTAATGTTTCAGTTTCAATGTCCTCAACATCTGCCGCAACCGCTTCATCCCCTGATACTAGGTTCATAGTGGTTGTACAACGCTCTTTAGGTGGTAAGTTATAACCTGTACACCCTAAGAAAACACCCGTTGATGCTGTTCGAATACCCATTTTTCTGCCACATGTAGGGCAATCAATGTCGGTTTCGACCATTTGATTAAGGCGCATTCCGCCTTGCTCTGGCTCATCTTTGGCTATGTTTAATTGCGTAGAAAAATCAGCATAAAACTTATCAAGCACTTGGGTCCATACACGCTCGCCTTCGGCGATATCATCTAAACGACCCTCCATTTTTGCTGTAAAGTCAAAGTTCATTAAATCAGTGAAGTTTTCAACCAAACGGTCGGTAACAATTTCGCCCATTTTTTCAGCGAAGAAACGACGGTTTTCTACCCGTACATAACCACGGTCTTGAATTGTTGAAATAATTGATGCGTACGTAGATGGACGACCAATACCACGTTTTTCAAGCTCTTTTACTAAACTTGCTTCACTAAAGCGCGCTGGCGGTTTAGTAAAGTGCTGCTTAGGGTCAAGCTCAATTAAACTAAGTACTTCGCCTTCTTTTACTGCTGGCAGCGATTGATCTTCTTCATTCTTTTTACGTACCGCAGGTTGCACTTTTGTCCAACCATCAAAGCGAAGTACTCGCCCTTTTGCTTTTAGTTGAAACTCATCAGCGGCCACAGTAAGTGTTGTTAAGTCGTACTCTGCAGGCACCATTTGACAGGCAACAAACTGACGCCAAATTAATTCGTACAGTTTTTTGGCATCGGCATCAACACCTTCAACATGCCCAGAAAGTACAGTGACACTTGAAGGACGGATCGCTTCGTGCGCTTCTTGTGCATTGCCTTTAGAGCTGTAGCTAATTGGGTCTTTAGGTAAGTACTTTGCGCCAAACTCTTGGGTTACATAATCACGACACATTTCAACTGCATCTTTTGACAGATTAGTTGAATCGGTACGCATATAAGTAATGTAACCGCCTTCGTAGAGGCGCTGTGCAAGCATCATTGTTTTTTTAACGCCATAGCCTAAACGTGTACTGGCGGCTTGTTGCATGGTTGAAGTAATAAAAGGCGCACTTGGGCGGCTTTTGCTTGGTTTTTCTTCAACACTTATTACTTTATATTCGGCTGTCTCAAGGCTTTTAACTGCGGCTGTAGCCTGAGCCTCATTTACCGGCTTAAATGGCTTGTCAGCTTGTTTAGTGACTTCTAAGCGTAATTGTGACTCAGTATTTTTAACATCGGCGTGTATATCCCAAAACTCTTCTGGAATAAACGCTTTGATTTCACGTTCGCGTTCTACTAATAAACGTACCGCAACCGATTGCACACGCCCAGCAGAAAGCCCGCGCGCTACTTTAGCCCATAATAATGGCGATACCATAAAGCCAACTACACGGTCTAAGAAGCGGCGTGTTTGTTGTGCATATACCATGTCGGTATTTAGCTCACCTGGTGTTTCAAACGCTTGTTGTATCGCATTTTTTGTAATTTCGTTAAATACAACGCGTTTATATTTTTCAGGCTCACCACCAATAATTTCTTGAAGGTGCCAAGCAATTGCTTCCCCTTCTCTATCCAAATCCGTTGCGAGATAAACTTGGTCTGCATTTTCGGCCAGCTTTTTTAACTCTTGAACTACTTTCTCTTTACCTGGCAAAATTTCGTAATGTGGCTCCCACCCTTTCTCAGGATCAATACCCATACGTGCAACTAAGTTAGTGTAATCTCGTTGCTGTTTATACGCTGCCTTTTCTTCAGGCTCCATTTTACGAACTTCAGCTGGCGTTTTAGTCGCCGGTACTTTAGCTTTGTTCGAACCTGAAGTAGGTAAATCACGCACATGTCCAATACTGGACTTTACGATGAAGTCTTTACCTAAGTATTTATTAATTGTTTTAGCCTTAGCAGGTGACTCTACAATTACTAGCGATTTGCCCATAGTTGCCTATTTCTAACCAAATATTTAAATGTGTTTTGCCGACATAAACGGCGCGAATATTTATAGGTATATCTACAAACACCTATTGTTACAAGCTTTTAATACAAACTTTTCAGTATTTACTGAATAAACAAACAATTTTTGTTGTTAAATTATACAAACCGGTGTTTTTAAAATAATTGCTGTGGAATATATAGAACACAAATAAAAAAGCCAACCTTAAGGTTGGCATTTTTTACATTCTACCGATTATAAATCGTCGGTTACGCTAACAGAAAGCGTACTTTCTAACCCTGAAGGCGCTTCGGCAGTAATGGTTAAAATACCATTAAACTGCTCATTTCCTCCATCTAAGTCTTCACGCGTAATACCAAACGATAAACCAACAGGCACAATACTTGTTGTATTAGGGTAAGTGTAATTATCACTACCTGTTAAAATACCATTGTCTGTGTCAATAGAGATGGTTGTTTCAGCAGGCATTGGGTTGTTATATATATCTGCTATAAATACCGTAAGCCCTAGGCTAGCAGTGCCTGATGCAGTTTGAGTTAAATCTATTGCATCAACCTGACACATTATTGCGCTAGTGGGGTCGTTTTGCACACGGCGAACAAGTGGACTTGCAGGGTCGCTGTTTACACGTACCTCTGAAGCGGTTGCACCCGCGATAGCAGAACAATCATCCGCGTATGTAACTAGCCTAAAGAATGCAGTATCACCCGACATTACGATTTCTTGGTTTTGAAATACATTAACCATTTGACGACTACAAATACCTGCGGCTTCGTCTTCTTCACGACACAGTAAACCATTGTATAGGCCGTTTTCTGTGGTCCATGTACCATTGCCATCAAAATCGACAAATTCTTCAAACTCATCACCGGTTGAGTTATCACGTGAACATGGGTCGGTTCCATCATTACAGTCTTTACCGCCATAGGTGCCATCTTCATTGTTATCGATAAAGGCTTCTGGAATATCAAATAAATCATCAAAAAAGTCTTCACTGTCAAAGTAGCCGTTGCCATTTAAATCAGAGAACGTTTCTTCACCAATTGCATAGGCATGTACAGTGGCACGTCCACCTAACGGTAAATCTACCGTTAAGTCATTATTTAAAATTCCTAATGGGCATGGTAAGCCACCATCACACTTTTGCGTAATGGTATTTTCATACATAGAGTCAGTAAACGGGCGTGGGTTACTGCTGGTCCACGTTACGCTACACGTACCATTGGTTGTTGTACAACTTGGCTCTATTACGCCCCCTTCTGTGATAAAGCTAACAGCTGTTCCATCTGGCACAGGGTTGTTAAAGTGATCAGCTAGGCGAGCATTAACCGATACCGTATTACCATCAACATTTAACGCATGAGGGTTAAATATTGAACGCGATAGCGAAAAGCTATTTTGATCAGCAATGCCTGTACTA
>Ga0208571_1000808_pt1 | contig 10601 bp, 10 predicted proteins | sample DeeseametaMP0103_FD_184223 | JGI IMG/M metagenome (GOLD analysis project Ga0208571, IMG submission 184223) | Marine microbial communities from the Deep Atlantic Ocean - MP0103 (SPAdes) | ecosystem: Environmental > Aquatic > Marine > Oceanic | place: Atlantic Ocean | collected 2010-12-22
CCTTGGCAGCCGCCTCCAAAGCGTACATAAGCCGCGCTGTCCTTGATTCCTTCCAGCATGACATTCCCGCCGTGTGAGGCCAGCATCGGATTGACTTGTTCATCTAACATGAGCTGTATCTGTTCTTCCAGCGAGCCACTAAGTTTAGTGATTGAAAACTGAGGATTTCTGGCTTCCAAGTTACCTTCTTCGTTGATTTCAATAATAGTTCCTTCAAGATAAGAAGCAGTTTTTCGTTCAGTGAATATTTCAATTCCGCTGACTTCGAACTTAATACTCTCATCCAGCGGTACATCAACCAATTTGAGACGATAATTTGCTTTCAAAGGAGCAGTAGGCTCAATAATAATTTGCACTCCGTTTAGAGTTTTAGAGTTTTGTATTTCTTTGTTAATCTGCTTGTGGGCGAGATCAGTGATGGACAAATAAGAAGCGTCTATGCTGTTGAAAAGAGCCTCATAGGAATCTGTGTAGTTAAAAGTGTCAAACCCGTTGTCATAAAGAATTTCTGCCGCAGTATGTACCTCTCCATCTTCTCCTCCATATAGCAGTATATCACCGGCAAAAGGCATTTGATAGATGGAGGTTTCAAAGTGCTCGATGGGCAAACTGTGTGATCCGGGAATATTCTCTAATTCATGTGACTCAGAACTACGTAGATCGAAAACATAGGGGCGTTTGGAAGTGCGGCGTTTTTCAAAAAACTCGCTGGGACTTAAGCTGTAATCTACAAACTTGAAATCATTGTCATCCGGTATATCTTTCAATTTAAACATGTAAAATTTGATTGGGATTGAGTTTTTCGCCAGGAGCGATATGCTGACACCTACGTATTCTGTGAATAATAATGATACACAATTTTATACCAACTTGGCTGACGTGTCAAACCTATGGAAAGTATAAATTTATTAGAGCATAAAAAACGTCCATGGGTTGTGGCTCACAGAGGATACCGTGGAAAATTTCCAGAAAACACTCTTGCTGCTTTTGAAGCGGCGATTGATGTAGAGGCGGATATGATTGAACTGGATGTTTGTCTGACGAGTGATCGAGTTCCGGTAGTGATCCATGATGAAACTCTGGATAGAACCACTGACGGCAAAGGGCTAGTGTCAGAACACTCTCTGTCTGATTTAAAAAAATTGGATGCTGGAAGTTGGTTTAGTGCTGAATTTAGGAATGAAAATATCCCCACGTTGGAGGAGTTACTGCAGAAAATCAGAGGAAGAATTACCGTAAATATCGAAATAAAACTGGAGAGTTTTGAAGCTCCGGCTCCTCCTGACTCAATTGAAATTCAGGTCTGCAAACTTGTGGAAAAGCTTGGGATGACAGACTCAGTGATTATTTCAAGTTTTGAGCATTTATTTTTTGCGAGAATCCAGCGGTGGTATCGGGCGCAAAAGAAATCGACTGCTCTCAGAATGGCTCCACTACAGGGATCTCCTCTTGCGGAGGAATTCGCGGTTGCTCTTTGTAAGCGAAACAAAGCATATTCCTATCATCCCGATGAAAGTCTTGTTACGCACTCTTTGATTCAGACGCTGAAAGCAGACGGGTTACGAATTTTTCCTTACACGATCAATGATGAAAAACGAATGGAAAAGCTGATTAAGTGGGGCGTAAGCGGAATCATCAGCGATGAACCGGAACGGCTGTGGAAAGTTATTCGGGAGCAACGAAGCCTTGAATAATCCTTCAATATCTTCTTTTTAAATGTCATTCATGCAAAAAACCACTAAATATTTGGAGGCAATTTAACAGTTTTTTTATGAAACTCGTTAAGCTGCTTGGGTAAATTTTATTAAGTTTTCCATTTTTTCCGCAGCCTTACCACTGTCAACGGTTTTTGACGCCAACTCAACTCCTTCTTTCAAATTCTTTACAAGACCAGCTACGAATAAAGCACCTGCCGCATTTATCAATGCCATATCACGTGCAGTGCCTTGATCAGCGCCAGAAAAAATACGTTCAATTATCCGTGCGCTTTCTTCCGGACTGTCAATCCGGATTTCGTCCAAATTACCGGTTTTGAATCCCAACTCTTGCGGATTTACTTCATACTCGAGAATTTTTCCGTCACGCAGCTCAGCCACATAGGTTGGCGAGGTCACGGTCAATTCACAAAGTCCGTCATGCCCATGAACCACTAAGACTCGAGCACTGCCGAGGCGTTGAAGCACTTGGGCGATTTTCAAAGTTAATACTTTATTAGGCACACCAATGAGTTGGCTTTTTGCTCCAGCCGGATTGGTAAGAGGGCCGAGTAAATTGAAGATAGTGGGCACACCCAAATCTTTGCGTATGGGGCCGGCAAAGCGCATTGCGGGATGATGATTGATTGCGTAACAAAAACAAATATCCAATTCTTTCAGGCAATTTTCGACCGCGTTTAATTTCAACGCGATATTAACGCCCAAAGCTTCAAGAGCTTCCGCGCTTCCACTTTTACGTGTATTGCTGCGATTTCCGTGTTTGGCAACTACTGCTCCAGCGGCGGCGGCGATAATTGCTGCGCAGGTTGAAATGTTAAAAGTACTGATTCCATTTCCTCCGGTACTGCAAGTATCAATCGCATTTTCCGGCGCAGCAATTCCGGATGCACGCTCCCGCATGGCCAGAGCAGCGCCTGCCATTTCATCAACCGTTACACCCTTGGCCTGTAACAAGGCTAACAAAGCTGCTGCCTGAACTGAAACCGCTTCTTCACTCATAATCCAAAGAATCATTTCTCGTGCTTCTTCAAAGCTAAGTTCTTTGGCAGCCAATAATTTTTGCAGTAATTCTTTCATTTGATTATTGTAGTCTTAATTTTGTAGCACATATTCTGCCCAGTTCAGGGCTTCAATAGCAAACAGTAATTGATGCTCTTTGCGAGTCAGAAATGGATTAAACTCCAGACACTTATACCGGACTTCTGATGATAATGCCAGTCCAAGATGACATTGTCCATTTTTCTTGCTTCTCCTTTCACTTGTGGGCGGGCCGGCCATGCCTGTTTCTGCCAGCGCCCAATCAGCTCCGGATTGTTTTCGCATTGCTTCGGCAAGATGCTGGGCACGTGTCTGGGAAACGCTTGAGTCTGTTGATAAATCACATCCCAAAAATTGTCGTTGAGCTTCTTGGCTGTAGAGAATTCGGCCATCCATAAAATGCCTTGAAGCTCCAGAAAGGCTGGTAAACCCCTCCGCAATTTGGCCCCCTGTACTGGTTTCCACAACAGAAAAGCGGTGTGGTTTTTTTTGTGTTTTTAGGTGTTCGAGTATCTTATGCAGCCTTTTTGCCGATTCTTCCAATTGCTCCATCAGCTCATGACAACGGAGTTGCAGTTCATTTAAGTTTGAAGACGGTATCTCAAATGGATTTTTTTTTCTTTCGTATAAACTTCTGTTTAAAATTTCTCTGGCGGCAGTCGCTGGTAGAAAAGTTTTAAGATCGTGTCCCGCTTGGGCTGCTCGGCGAATTAGTGTTGATGAAATCAAAAAAAATCTCTGCAAATTTTGTGGAAACACCTCTGTTTTTATGAGCGTAACAGTTAAAGTTACTCCTCGTTTTTGCTTTAAAAGTTGTAGAACAGGTTCTATTTCTACTTCATTACGAGGAGCAAGTAGCAGGTGACAGCCCTGCTCGATTTCAACCAAGTCTTGATCTGTGAAAATTTGTGGATTGAGCATACGCTCAAGCAAATCTGCCCCGGCTATTATACGGACTTTTTCTGATCCGGAGAAGGCTTGAATGTGTTCTGCAAGACGTAGCGGACGATTGACAGAAAATTCTCTGCGAGAAATCGCGGTATTACTATTTTGTAATTTGAGGGCAATCCCGCAATTTTCCGCAATTTGCGCAGGTATTGATTTTTCAGCATCAGACCATGTTTCCAATGCACTTCTTAAAATCTCCAGGCGCAACTCTGCATGCGGGATTTGACGTCGTTTGAGGGGATCAGGATGAAGGCCGTTGGAAAGTAAAAATTCAACAAGCTGAGTTTCAGGAAATTGCCGGAAAACGCATTCAGCCAATAACAAATGGTGGTAACCGGCCGGGTTTGCGGTTAAAGGGAAATAAATGGTGTGCAGTTTAGCCTTCGCAATTGAGCTACTCATGATTTTACAAGCTACTGCATGGGAAAAGTTATTGACGCTCACTCAGTACATGGACTGAATCCAAATAATTTCAACACATTAAGCTTGTTGCTCCGCAACTTCTTTTTGCATGAGTTGCAGGTTGAGCATCTTGAGTGTTGAATTGACCGCGGCAATAACTTGATCGGAATCAATTCCAATGGTTTGCAGACGTTTACCGTTCACCTGCCAGGTAATGATTGCTTCAGTGAGTGCATCAGTTTTGCCTCCACGCGGAATCCGGATTTGATAATCAACTAGCTCCGGTGCTTTAAGATGGATTCGTTTCAAGATTTTTTTGATGGCACTCATAAACGCGTCATAGCCGCCATTTCCACTTCCTGCTTCAAGGTACTCTTTTGTGTCAATTTTAAGATGTATTGTGGCAGTGGCCCTTAAGTTAAGCCCACTGGATATTGAGCAGTTCAGCAGCTCAATTCGCTTGGTTTCACTTGTTTCCAGCACATCAGTAATGATGAGCGGTAAATCTGCCGCCGTCATTGATTTTTTTGTATCTCCGAGTTCAACAACACGTTTGAGAACTTTCTTTAAATTTTCATCAACAAGTTGTATACCCAACAATTCCAAGTTTTTTGCAAGTGAGGCCTTACCGCTCATTTTCCCAAGCGCATAGCTTCTCTTACGCCCAAATCGTTCTGGCACAATTGGGTTATGATACAAATTTGCTTTTCTGTCACCATCTGCATGAATGCCACTGGTTTGAGTAAAAACATTTTCTCCAACAATCGGCGCATTGTCAGCCAGTCTTTTTCCGGAAAAGCTCTCTACCATTTCACTAACCGGTGATAGATGTGATTCGTCAATCGAAAGCTCCATGCCAAGTTTGTCATGCAGAACGACTGCGATTTCGGCAAGTGAAGCATTTCCCGCGCGTTCACCAAGACAGTTCATTGTGCAGTGAATATTTCGCACTCCTGCCTTGACCGCATACATAACATTGGCAACTCCAAGACCGTAATCGTTGTGCGGATGAAAATCAAAAGTTGCCCACGGAAAGCGTTCGATCATATCTGAAATACTGGAAAAAACTTCATCCGGAGACAATACCCCAAGAGTATCTGGAAGCATGAAATGATTGATTCCTTCATCTTTAAGTGCCGCCATCATTTCAAAAACATATTTCGGGCTGTTGTGATATCCGTTCGACCAATCTTCAAGATAAACATTCACATTCAGCTCGTTGACATGCGCATATTTCAAAGTTTGACGGATATCAGTAACATGTTGTTTAAGAGTTTTTTTGAGTTGATTTTTGCAGTGATTTTCGCTACCTTTAGTCAGTAAATTCATTACAGTACAGCCGGATTCTTTAATCCAGTCCACGCTCCGTTTATGATCGATGAATCCCAAAACTTCGATACGATCCAAAAATCCATTTTCCTTTGCCCACTCCGTAATCTTTTGCACCGATCCCAACTCACCTGCTGAAATCCTGGCTGAAGTAACTTCGATACGATCAACACGCAAATGTTTCAACATGGTTTTGACAATATTTGACTTTTCCGGAGGTGTGAATGAGACGCCCTGTGTCTGTTCACCATCCCTCACGGTGGTGTCCATTAATATGATTTTATTAGTTAAAGAAGACATTGTGATTGCAGTAATGTTGAATGAAAATGGAAATAAGCTGACGTTTATTTTCTGGAAAATTTATGCAAAATCAAACTGCCGGCGAGTACAAAAGTCAGTAACAAATGGATCTCACGAGGAAAATCTAAAACATCCGCACCATAAAGCAGTAATGGAATTCCGGAAATAATTAGTCCTAAACCGGTAAAAAACTGGAGGATCCCGGATGCCGTTACCATAGATCGTTCTCTGAGACGATCCGCATGTCCTCGTATATGATCCCAGGAATACATGGGAAAAATAACCAAAAAGAAAAAACCGGCCCAGATATGCAATAAGGAAGTTGCTGAAGACTCTTCTGCCCACGGGAACAGTCTGGGGTATGCCAACAGTATGCCGGAAAGAATCAAAAAAACACAGCTTAAAACAATAAGTTTGCGCAAGTTTTGCGGAAGAAAAAGAGTGTAGATTGCAGTCCCAGTATCGGAATGATATGCTTTACATTATAGCTCAAATGTACGCAAAACGCAACTTGTGGCTTAGAAAATACAAGTCAGAGCAACTCCAGTTTCTCTAAATCGTTCCGGAGCAAGGCAGCATTTTGGAAATGAATTCCGTGAATACCTGAGTCCTGAGCAGCTTCAACATTGGCAAGTTTGTCATCAATGAAAACTGTATTTTGCGGGACCAAATCATAAGTTTCTAAAAGTAATTTGTAGATGCCCGCATCAGGTTTAATTTTTCCGGATTCACCGGAAATGATTTTTCCATCAAACCAGTGCAGGAAATCAAAAATTGCTTCTGCTTTGGGATAAGTTTCCGCAGACCAGTTACTGAGAATGAAAAGCGGGACCCGTTTTTTTTTCAACTCTGCTAAAACTTCAACTGTCTCATCCAGAGGACCACCCAGCATTTCTTCACAACGATCAAACCAATTTCGGATTTCTTCAGAATATTGTGGATGTAAGCTGGAGAGTTCAGAGATGCCTTTTGAAAAAGGCTGGCCGGCGTCATGTTTTGTGTTCCATGCATCATCACATACATTTTCCAAAAACCACTCAACTTCTGTTTCAGTTTTAAATATTTTGCGGTAAAGATAGCGTGGATTCCAGTCGATCAAGACGTTCCCAAGGTCGAAAACAACGGAGGTGATCTTAGACATAATTATTTTATTGGACTTAACGTTGTGCGACAAGTCCGCTTAAGCGGCCGAAGTGGGCATAAACTGAATTTGTAATTGCTATTGCTATTCGCTGACGTGTTTTCGATTTTAGCAAATCTCGTCGATCACGTTTATTATTTAGGTTAGCGATTTCCACCAAAACAGATGTAGGCACCTTACTGTAACGAAGTACCGCAGGAAGAGTCTTTTTCCCTTTGCGATACAAATATCCTCTGACCGCAGAGGAAACACGATGTGTACGCAGCTTTGATTTGCGAAATTCATCAATAATAATTTTTCCAAAAGATTTGCTCAGTTTTTCTGAATAGCGATTGTCCTTTGGTTGAAATGTTAATTTTGAACTATATTCTTTGATTCTTCGATATATTTTGCTTTTCAAACGGAAACTGCCTCGTCGCAAGCGATGATCAGGATAATAGACCATAACTCCACTCAGCGATGAATGAAGTGAGTCGCCGTGGAGGCTGATAAACAAAATATTCTCTGAGGGAACTTTTTTCTTCCTCAATTCTTTATAAATGTGATTTACAAGATAAACTCGCATATTGACTCCAATTCGCGAATTACTTGTTGAATAACGCGGAGTGACTAATAGTTGTTCATCTCTGTCATGCCGATGAGATAAATAACGTACGGGGTTTTTTTGGTTTGGGTCAGTTAAAGTGGGATGTACGATCACACCCTGTTTTTTGAGCAGCATTGACATACGCCTGCTGACATCATAAACAACTTCATCTTCATAAATCAGATCATTATTTTTTCGGGAACCGCCTAAAGTTCCGGGATCATCGCCTCCGTGTCCTGAGTCGAGAATGACATGAATCTTATGTACATTATTTTTAAGTCTGGAGTTTGATTTTTTGGCAACTGTTTTATGCTTTGTTTTGTTATGTTTGGTTTCCTTTTTTACAACAGCGGATTTTAATGCTTTGCTTTTTTTATTTTTCTTTGAGGTAGTTTTTTCGTCAACAGCAACTTCTCCGGAAATCATTTCTTTGGATTGATTCCCAAGGTACTCTTCACTCAACCACTCAAGTGGAATTTTGATTTTTTGCCGATTCTGAATCAGTTTTGCGTCAGAAATATTATTTAATTTTAGTAGTTTGTCCGCAACCTGATTTACCTCATCGTTTAATAATCGTCCAGTAAAACGTATCACGACAGATGAGTAAAGTGTTTCCCCTGGTTTCATCCGATAAAGCGCATAATATTTACCGGAAGTGTCTTGCTTAAGTTTCAGAGGCGATTTCACGGCAACATGGCGAAGCGACAATTCAGGACTAATCCATTTCCAAGGTATTTTGATTACATCTCCTTTGCGGAGAATGTTCCCATTTTTACGCATTTTATTGTAGCGCGCCAAATGTCCTGCCTTGATTCCTTTTTTGGTGAACAAACCCGCGATCAGGGTGGTAGTTTCCCAAGAATAGATTACTTTATGATTCCAATAGTCGTTGCCTGCTTTGTCTTTGAAGAACACAGCTTTAAGCGCAGAACTGCGGATTCTATTGTTAATGACCTTGAACGGGAAAGTTATGAAACTATTTTTGTATAGACGACTTGTTTTGCTGTATTTACGAATAGTTTTCAGGCTTCTGTATTTTGGTTCCAGAACTCTTCTGGCCAAACTGTAACCACCTTCTCCGCCTTGAGGCTTGAGTTTAACAACCAGCCGCTTACCATTCCAGCCGACCAGCATTTCTGTGTTTTCGGAACTTTGATATTCTAAATAGAAACTCTGCCAGTTTGAAGTTTTAGGAGATTTTGCAAATGTAGCGTCTGTCAGGCCAATCAACCCGGAAAGTACAAATGCGAAGATGAAAAAATTGAGTTTCATTGTTTTAGAGTTGGCTAATGATGCTTATTTGGTAAAGCTTGTCTGCTTGAGGCAGGCCAACGTCAATTGATGGTAGGCGCTCTGGAGAAGCCGCTTTTGCCTTTGCATTTGAATCTTCAGAAATTCGGTAAATACTAGGAACCGCATGTAAATATTCTGTCCGGATCCACTCCAAAGGAATTTTTATTAATTGACCCTGTGACAACTGGTGTGCATCGGAAAGTCCGTTCAAAACCAATAAATCACCGGCATTTTGACTGCGCACGACATGTTTTGTTTCACCAATGAAACGGATTACTACGGAGGAATATAAGGTGTCGCCGGGTTGAATTCGGTAAAAGGCATAGCGTAATCCGGATTCGTCTTTTTTGATGAAGAGCGGCTTACGCACCGCTAAAGGTTGCAGTTCTAAATCGGAACGTAAATTGTTCCAGGGAATGGTTAATGTTTCACCTTGTTTGTAAACTTCCTGTTGAAAAGTGTGTTTTCCGGATTTGGTAAATGATTTCGCAATCAATTCCGCTGTTTCCCAGCTATAAGTCGTTTGATGCCGCCATCCTCCAAACTCAACACGATCATTAGGGAATAGTTTGCGCAGGGCCTCTCCTTGAATTGCCCCAATCAGGAATTCAAAAGGAATGGTAATATAACGTTTGTGATTTAGCGCTTGTCCGTCCGTAAACTCACGTATGCGTAAAAACTGGTGCGAACCGTCCCTTAATACTCGTAGTGCCAGCTGATATTCCCCTTCGTATTTTCGTGGCCGAAGTTGCACAAATAAGGAGCCCACCGGATGATTTGAGTTAGGTCGCAAGTCTTTAACCTCTTGCTGATCAAACTTGTTATACCAACCAATTCGCATTTGGTCACGTTGAGCAAACAAAAATGATGCAAGCGGGAGTGCTTCTGCGTCAATAATCTTGAAGTCTGCTGACGATGTTTCAGCAATTGATTGACTTTGGAAAAAAAACAGAATTCCAATTATTGCTATAAAGTAAAAATTACGTGACATAGTTTCTGCATATTGTCTGTTGTCTTTTTCGTGAGCCAAGAAGGTTCTTAATTAAATCTCGTACCTTTAACCTAAATGGATAAACGAATGTTCTTCATTAAATACAACAAAAACTGTGCCAGTAGGCTCAGCAGCAGAAAAAAGAAGGGATAGATGGAAAAAAGAAAAAGAAAACTAAGGAGATCAAAGAGGAAAAAGAATTAAAATTTAGCGTTTTCGAGATTCATCATCAACTGATTTTAAGACGGAGAGGAACAAGGGAATGTTTCCCAGAGGATCCATGATGAGGAGCAAGGTCAGGCCTGCGGAAAGTATATCCATGATGAACTGTGGTAAAAAAACGAAAACAACTGAATCAATTTTGCCGAGTTTTCAGGCAGAAAGGCAGCTCGTACTTCTGCGTAACACATCAGAAGAGCTTAGACTTGCTTAGATATTAAAGAATGAGTTCAACGATTAGATTGCTGATCCGCTAGGGTTTGTCTCATAGTCCTTGTTTTCCCAACAGTCCCATGAATCGTCCACCAAAGTACCCATTCCCAGTCGGGAATCAGGTTCGAGGTTTGCTCGATAGACTTCATTTTGAGAAGCAGCGGGATTCTGCAGTACCCGTTCAATTTCGCCTCCTTTTTTTAGAAATGCTTGTGTTGCAAGTTCAATTTCTTCACTGGATGGTAGGCCTTTGGTTGAGTTTCTACCACCTCTTGCTCTGACTTTCCTGCCAACGCCAAATCTCTTGCTTTGTCGATTAAATTTGTTTTCCATCGTATTTTGATTTTGAAAAATTTGAATAAGTTCAGAATCAATGTTTGCTTGCCATCAATCAACTAAAAACAACCTTACTTATTATGGCGGTTA
>Ga0208571_1000813_pt1 | contig 10576 bp, 6 predicted proteins | sample DeeseametaMP0103_FD_184223 | JGI IMG/M metagenome (GOLD analysis project Ga0208571, IMG submission 184223) | Marine microbial communities from the Deep Atlantic Ocean - MP0103 (SPAdes) | ecosystem: Environmental > Aquatic > Marine > Oceanic | place: Atlantic Ocean | collected 2010-12-22
AACCTTACTAAGGTTAAAATGTTCATTGACTATGTCAAGGCAGGGTTGGCGAACAACGAGTATCTTAACCCTAGGGCCTGAATAATCCAGAGTATCTTGGCCTACGCGTGTGGTGCTCAGGCTGCAGCATAAGTTGTGGGTAAAATGGGTTGCGTTACACTAAACCAATCGTTATCGTCGCAGAGATTTTAAAGTTAGTATTTTAAAATTGGCATCTTAAAATTTGTATTTTGACATCTAAAACTTTAACAGGATCTGTTAAAGGCGCTACTCAAACGTTAATAATAAAAAATCATCGAGGCAACATGGTTTCCTGGCAATCACTTACATTTAATGAACTGACTAATCATCAACTCTTCGACTTGCTCAAGCTGCGTGTCGATGTTTTTGTCGTTGAGCAAAACTGTGCCTATCCGGAGCTTGACGAAAAAGACCGCCATCCGAAAACTCATCATTTAATGGGGTTTCAAGATAACAAATTGGTAGCGTGTGCACGATTACTTGGCGAAGGGGTTAGTTATCCATCGGTGAGTATCGGTCGAGTAGCTACCAGCGAAGCTTTCAGAGGTAAAGGGGCGGGCAGAGCACTTATGCGTGAAGCCATTGATCATTGTGAGGCGTTATGGCCAGGCTGTGATATTGAAATTGGCGCGCAAGAGTATTTAAAACGGTTTTATGAAGGTTTTGGGTTTGAAGCCACTTCGGCTATGTACTTGGAAGACGATATTCCTCACATCGATATGAAAAGAGCAGGCACGGCAACAGCGTAGCTCAGTGCCTAGCTCGAAATATTGGTTGGCATGACCTTTTATGGCCCAGGCGTTTAACCTAATAATTATGTTTACCCGTGCCAACCGATAAGCTGTGCTTTTATGTGCACCTAGATACCATCAACCCTAACGCTTATTTGGCATCGGGTAATTGGGAGACTAATTCATCTAGTCCGCTTACCACCGTGTCAGGCGCTATTGCTAACGGGTAAAGTACCTTACCGGGGCGTGCAATGAACGCGGCTTGCCAGCCTGCCTGTTTAGCACCAGCAATATCCCAACCGTGTGCCGCCACTAACATAGCGTCTTCTGCTGCTATACCCATTTTTTCAATAGCCCACTCATACGTGCGTGTATCGGGCTTATATAAGTTAATGTCTTCTACACTTAGTCGCTCGTCGAAATAGGACAAAAGATCAGCATTCTTAAATTGAGTATACACGCCTTGATTAGACGAGTTGGTAAGGCTTACTAGTTTATAACCCTTGTTTTTAAGTGCCTGTAAGCCATCGCGCACGTCAGGATGGGGTGGTAGGCTTCGCAATGGCGTGACAATTGCCGTTTTCGCTTGCGCTTTGGTCAATTCAATACCTTCAATTTCAGCCACCATCAGCAAGGAGGCTACGCCAATTTCTCCAAAGGTATGAAAGCGGCCAGTCGTTGAATCAACCAGTGAATGATGCAGCATAGTAGAGAACCACAGTGGCAACAAATCATCTCGACCGCCCAAGGCTTCGCCTACCGAGCTGCGCATGGCGGTGAGGTCAAGCAAGGTCTCATTAACATCGAAAAAGATAACCTTTGGTGCTCGCAATTCCCGTGCAGACATTGCTGTATTCTTATCAGGCTGCGCGGCACCCCTGGTGTCTGTCTGAGCGAAGACTGGTGATGACAATAGACTAATGCCTACAGCGGTTGCGCAACATAGCCTTGAGAGTAATGAAGAAGGTGAGCGAGCCATAATTATCCTTTATAAAATTTGAACGAGTGTTCAAATTAGGCGGGATAACACATGAATGCAATAGCTAATGAGACGAAACGACTATTTTCTGGTGGTCAACCGATAGCCGTTGCCTCTCAGAGTTTCAATAAATATGGCATCACTGCTGTGAAGCTTTTGTCGCAGCCTACTGATATACACATCAACAACATTAGTTAGCGGATCGCTGTGACTTCGCCATACTCGACTTAATATGCGTTCTCGAGACAGCACTTTTTCAGCATTTTCTGCGAAGTAGTAGAGCATGTCGTATTCTAGTTTGGTGAGCGAAATCTCTTCCCCAGACAATGTCGCAATACGTGACTCGTCATCGATGTTTAACGGTCCGATGGTGAGGCCTAATTGGGTAACCGGTGTATTCGTCACTCTTCGGCTTAAGGCCGTTATGCGCGCAAGTAGTTCGTCAAAGTCAAATGGCTTGCACAAATAGTCATCCGCGCCTTGTTTTAAACCATTCACGCGCTCGCGCACTTCGTCCACCGCGGTTAGCAACAAAACCATAGGGGCATGGGGAAGCGACTTGATTGCGGGCAGCAGCTCTACGCTATCTTCATCACCAAACATGCGATCAAGTACAATAATAGCAGGGGCTTCATGGCGAATGCGCGTGACTAAGTTGTGTAATGCCGACTCTTCGATGCACTCAAAACCTTCAGCGCTTAAGCCTCGTGATAGAAAGCGTAGCAAGGGGGCTTCGTCATCAGCAATAAGAATTTTCATTGTTGTTATGATCCTAGTCGTTCGATGTTACTTAACGGTTGTTATTAATCTAAGGACGTCGCGTGGTCTTGTAACACCGGCAGCGTCAACGTGAACTGCGAGCCTTTACCTAATGTGGAATGCGCACTCAATGTACCGTGGTGGGCTTCTGCTATCGCTTTAGCGATAGACAAACCTAGCCCCATTCCATTGCCTTTGCGCTTTAACCTAACGAAGCGTTCAAAAACGTGCTGCAAATCACTTGAAGAAATGCCTTCACCGCTATCAATGACCGATACGTTGATATTCGGGCCTTCGCTCTCAACGCGCAGCACAATGGGCGTATCGGGATAAGAATATTTGTGCGCGTTTTCGATAAGGATGGTCAGTACCTGCGCAATTCTGTCTTTGTCGATGAGCACTTGGACCTCATTATTGGCAAGCCATTTAAGATCTAAGTGTCTTGGCTTTGTGAGCTTTTGCCATAACGCCATATTTTGTGTAAGCAGGTTATGTAAGTCAGATTTAACCAGATCTACAGTAAATTCGTGCATCTCGGCACGCGCTAGCAGCAGCAAATCATCAACCAACTTACTTAAGTTCACGGCTTGCTCAAGTATGGTTTCTAGCGTTTCTTTATAAATCTCGTTGCTAGCCGCAGCCTGCCTAAGGGTTACCTGCGCTTCGCCACGAATAATGGTTAACGGCGTGCGCAATTCGTGACTTACATCAGCCATAAATTGTCGGCGCTTTGCGTCCAGCTGAGTGAGTTTATTGTTGGCTTCTTTTAAAGCCCGGGTTCGGCTCTCCACTTCAAACTCTAAGTGCTTACGATGGGCATCAGCCTGGTCTTCGTGTTCTTGTAGTCGCGCTATCATCGAATTTAGTGCTTTGACCAAGTCAGTAAATTCGCTATCCAGGGTTTCAGGCAATCGATAGTGGTAGTTTCCCGAGGCAATGGCATCGGTACCCGTGCGAATAACTGTAAGCGGCTGATACAGGGCATTGAATAGCCAATAACAACCCAGTAGAATGAAAGGACAGGTGATAAGGCCTAAACTGATAGTAAACCACACAATGCTGCTGTTTAGCGTTTCAATGCTAGCGTTAATGCGCGATACAACGCCTGTTTGGCGGTTTACTGCAGAGTTGATGGCCTCCCTAAACTGGTTGTCGATAGTTACTTCTAGTAATGTTTGAAGGCGCTGCTGTTGATTAAGTGGAGTACTGTCGTTACTTAGTGCAATAGCTCTAAACTCTTCCACAATGCCTTGAATCAGCGCTTCAAGTTCATCGGTATCTTCAACACTTCCTAATGTTGCCTCAAGCCCTAGTGCTTCGCGTTGGGCAAGTTCCAGAGATTTTATACGGTTCAACGAGTTTTCTATTTGTTGTTGTTTGTTTCTCACTTTCGCTTGGTTCGCATTCTTGCCAAAAATAAGCTCATCGGTTAGCTGTTTGAAAAGCCTGTAGGAAATACTTGATAACTGCTGGTGCTCTGACAGCAGGGATTGAGCGAGTTGAGCTTGCGCTAAGTTAGTGCGCGTTAAATGCGCAGATACGGCTGCACTGGCTAAAGCAATCAACAGAATAAAAGTGGAAAGTAGCCCAAAAAGGTAGAGTTTACGTTTGTACATTGGCAGCAGCGTTATGATTATTTGTCACTATATACGCTAAACGTAATTTAATGGTGCAGTTTCACGGCAATAAAATAGTAAGTCTGAGCAGATGGGCTACCAGCGACATGTCGTCTGAATTGGTGTAAAAATAGAACGTAAAAAAGGGCGAGAGAGAGAAAAGTACGTTCATAAAAGTCGTGATCACTATGAAAACGTAATCGTTTAAGCCGTGCGCTCAAGAATAGACAAGGCAATATCTGTTTGATATTGGAGCTCTTCATCTATTTTCCAGTGTTTGGGGCTCCAACCCGCTAAGAACCGATAAAAGTCAGCGCAGGCGAAGGGGTACAGGTACTTCCATTCAGCAATGATAAGCGCAATATCAGCACGCTTGAAACAAGCCGAGCTATCATTGTTAGCCAATCGAGTGTGTAGCGCATCTTCGAGCGCTTGAAAGTAGGTATTGAGCAGTGCATCACGATGCTTCATGTGGGTTTGGGTTGATAGTGCACTGCCCAAAAAATACGCCACGTCCTTTATGCCTGCGCCATAACCCACGTACTGAAAGTCGACAGCTGCACAGTCAGAAAAATCTTCGGTAAAACAAAAGTTAGCCACTTTAGCATCGCCGTGCACCAAAGTGTGATAGTGAGCGTTGCCTAACGTGGTAGATATATCGACAGCATGTTGCTTTAGTAATCCATCCGACATGGCGTTGAACTCATCTTCACGGGTTGCCAAGTGCCAATAAGTGCCTTCAGGCCATAATTGTAAACTTTGGCTATCAAATTCATCTCTTACATTGACAAAGCGTGCATGAAAGTTGGCAAGCCATTTTAGAACAGTGATGCATTGCTCAGCGGTAAGTGAAGAGGCCGTGCGAGAATAGCCGCTGTGTGCTAAGTCTTCCATAACAAGAAGGGAGGCTTCGCCCTGTTGGCTGTGCCCTAAGTATTTAGCTGTACGGCACGACGCATCGGTTTGGACTTGAACGTCGCTATAAAAACAGTTCTCTACCTTAAAAGATTGGCACTTACGGTTGTGGCTAGCTTCACCATTCCAGCCTTTAGGGTGTGAGAGCCTGTGTGGCGGAGTGGCGCATTTCACAACTACTTTTAGCGCTGCTTCGTCTTCACCTTGTTGCGCGCCAAGTGGGTTTTGTTGAGCTTGGTGATACTGGCTTTCTTGGAAAGGGCTTCTCTCGTCCTGGTTCTTTGAAAAAGTATTATTAGGATAGCCCAAAGTGGCACGAAAGCACGCTCCGTAGCCACTCCAAAGAGGTTGAATCATTTGTGTGTCTAATACTTGCGCGTTACATACTTGGCTTAACCAAACTATATACTGCTGGTTTACCGTATCTGACATTTTATTCTCAACTCGGACTTGATGTTAAACGTACACTAACAAACAAAAAAGCCGCTCGAAAGCGGCTTTTACGTCAATTAGCTAGTAGCGCACTAGCGACTGGAGATTATTCAGCCACTGCTGCTACTTCGGTAACGTCATCTACCGACTGAGGAAGCGTTGTTACTGCTGATGCACGTGACGTTACGTGCGACATGGCTGCAGTTTTACCCGATACTGCGAGTGCAGGTCGTGTGTCGTCAGATTTAGCGGTAAGCGCTACATCAACAAATGCGTCGTTTACTGCTGCAGGCAATGCCATAGGGTGCGATGCACCACGCTTTCCTTTGCCACTCGCTGCTAGGCTCGAAGAAGGCGCTGCTGTTGTTTCAGCTTTTTCTTTAGCCGCTGGCGTATCTGCTTTCGCTTCTTGTACCTGTGCTTCTGGTTCTGCAACTACAGGTGCGTCAGCCAAGTTTATTTCAACTTGCTCTGGCGATGCTGTTGCTTCGTCTTTAGCTTCTGGCGCCGTATCAGCTTGCGTTGTTTTAGCTTCAACTGCCGGTTCCGTTTGTGCTGCCGGAGCCGTTTCTTCAACGTTGCTTTCTTGCACTGAAGTTTGAGCTTCTTTAGCCGGTTTAGCTTCAGTTGTCGCGTTATCGTCTGCTGACGTTACTTCATCAGTTGAGTCTACAGCTTCCGAAGGTTTATCGTTCGCTGAAGGTTCTTTACCCGCTGAAGGCTCTTTACCCGCTAAAGGCTCTGCATCAAACTGAAGTTCGTCCTGAACGGCTTCAACGTCAAGCTTTGCTTTCTCTTGCTTAGCAACAGGTTGCTCTTCAGCTGGCGCTAGTTGCCCAGGCTCTTTTGCTTGTGTTTCTTCGACAACAGGTGCATCTGTCTTAGCTGTTGCTTCAACTTCTGCTTCTGGCTGCTGCGGTGACAACTCACCAGGCTGTTTAGCTTGCGTGTCTGAATCGTCAACTTGCTGCGACTCTTTCTTACGACGTTGACCAGCCGCACGAACGTGACGTGGAGAGCGGCGTGAACGGCCACGGCCTTCACGTTTTTGACCATGCTCTTCACTGTTAGCGTCGGTATTCGCATCAGTGCCGTCACTGGCATCACTAGTTACCGCTGATGAGTCACCTTCACCCTTTACAGCATCCGATACTGGCTTCGCTTCAACAGGTTTTTCAGCTGACTTTTTCTCTGCTTTCACTGTTGGCTTTTGCTCATCCTTCTTCGGCTCTGCCGTGCTTTCAACCGCAGCGTCTGCTTTCGGCGCTTTAGGCTTGGCGTCAGCTTTAGCTTTGTGCTGCACTGGCGCTTCTTTGGCTACTGGTGTGGCCTGCGCTTCGTTTTGTTCAACAGTAGTTGCCCCGTTGTCATCTTTCTTCACACGGACGCTGCGGCGCTTGTCACGACGTTTTCTGCGCTCAGCAACTTCACGCTTCTTCTGCGCTTGGTTTTCTTGCTGCTCGCCATCTTGCTTTTCGTGCTTAGGCTTTTGTTGCTCATCGCGTGGTTGCTGTGCCTTACGAGGCTTACGACCTTTGTTATTGCGCTTATCATCTTGATCTTGACGCTGGTCTTGTCTCTGGTCTCGTTGTTGTTCGCCGCGCGGTTTGCGATTATCCTGCTGCTCACCATCGCGGTTTTGGTCTTTACCTTGAGACTGATTGCCACGACGATTGTTCTTATTGCGCGGCTTGCGGCGACGGTCGTCATTATTGCGGCTGCGGTTGTTTCTATTTTTATTACCAGACTGTGGCTTCTTGTCTTTATTAGTTTCTTCTTCGCTTTCGCTACCGAATAAATCACTAATCCACTTGCCAAATCGGGCAAATAGTGAAGGCACATCGTCGGCTTTCTTTGCTGCTTCTTCTTTTGGCGCAACTACAGGTGCAGCCGTTGGTGCAACAAGGCCTTTCAGTGCTGGCTCTTCGCGCTTAACCGGTGCAGAAGTCGTTGTTTCCGTCTCAGCTTCTACCGCAGGCATTAACTCTACGTCGTAACTCGCTTCAGATATAACGTCATCTGGACGTCTGCGTAATACCTGGTAGTGCGGTGTATCTAGGTTTGCATTAGGAATAAGCAGTAAATCAACACCGTGGCGCTTTTCGAGAAGCTGAATTGACTTACGCTTTTCGTTAAGTAGATAGGTCGCAACTGGAACAGGCAACTGTGCTTCAATTTGCCCTGTGTTTTCTTTAATGCTCTCTTCTTCCAAAATACGAAGAATCGACAGTGCCAAAGACTCAGTGCCACGAATGGTACCGTGACCAGAACAGCGAGGACACACGTGATGCGCTGATTCGCCTAAAGAAGGGCGTAAACGCTGGCGAGACATTTCCAAAAGGCCAAAGCGAGAAATGCGACCCAATTGCACTCGTGCTCTGTCGCTTCTCACCGCGTCTTTCATGCGGTTTTCAACTTCACGTTGGTGACGTACTGGCGTCATATCAATGAAGTCGATTACAACCAATCCACCTAGGTCACGAAGACGCAGTTGACGGGCAATCTCGTCTGCCGCTTCTAGGTTTGTGTTAAGCGCTGTCTCTTCAATATCACCACCTTTTGTTGCACGGGCAGAGTTAATATCTATAGAGGTTAGTGCTTCTGTTGGGTCGATAACAATTGAGCCGCCAGAAGGCAAACGCACTTCGCGTTGGAATGCAGACTCAATTTGGCTTTCGATTTGGTAGTGACTAAATAACGGCACTTCACCACGATAGAGCTTTACGCGATTTGCAAAGTCAGGGCGCACCAATTGAATGTGCTGTAAAGCTTGCTCATAAATACTGGTTTTATCGATAAGGATTTCGCCAATATCGCGACGTAGGTAGTCGCGGATAGCACGAACAATTACGTTACTTTCCTGGTGAATCAAGAAAGGGGCTTCACGTTCTTCAGCAACGCTAGAGATAGCTTCCCAATGGGTAAGCAAGACTTTTAAATCCCATTCTAGCTCTTCGTAAGATTTGCCAACGCCCGCAGTGCGAACAATCAAACCCATACCTTCAGGAAGGTCCAATTTGCTTAGTGACTCTTTAAGCTCTGTACGCTCGTCGCCCTCTATTCGGCGTGAAATACCGCCAGCGCGAGGGTTGTTTGGCATAAGTACTAGGTAACTGCCTGCAAGCGATAAGAATGTAGTTAATGCAGCGCCTTTTTGGCCGCGCTCTTCTTTATCAATTTGAACAATTACTTCTTGGCCTTCTTTAATCACATCTTTGATGTTAGGGCGGCCTTCGAATTTGTAACCTTTAGGGAAGTAAGTGCGGGCAATTTCTTTGAGGGGTAGGAAGCCATGGCGCTCTGCACCGTAGTCAACAAAAGCAGCTTCTAAGCTGGGTTCAACGCGGGTAATTTTACCTTTGTAGATGTTCGCTTTTTTCTGCTCGTGTCCTGGACTTTCTATATCTAAATCATACAACCGTTGCCCATCGACAAGAGCAACGCGCAACTCTTCTTGCTGAGTTGCATTAATTAACATTCTTTTCATTGTATCTAACTCTGTTTTCGTACAGCCGTTAAGACACAAAATTAAAGTGACATGTGCAAACCCTCACCGCGCAACCTCACGGCTGGACGGGGACCTTGTTGTAACGTCGCATTATCCCTGGTGGGTAAACACTCACGCGAATAAACAAGCGCCTTTATCTTAAGCGCAAACCCATACGATCGTGAATTGACACGTATAATCGTACAGATGCATTCATGTTCACACTGCTTTAAGGATGTCGGGAGCGACTAGCCCTTATTACTCATTTCATTTTTTCAAGCGGCATCATTTTTGCCACTCAATTGTCATTTAATTCTGTTAGCTAAACGGCAAACTTATTTTATGTTCGCAAGCATGGCCTCGCTTTTTACGGCAGTGTAGTCGTTGCCTCTCTCGCGGGGTCGGTATGAATGTGTTATTTCATCGAACACTTATCATTGCTGATGTCACCGACGCTCAAACCATGCTTTTATCGTTTACAAGTTAAAACAACACACTCAGATGCGTGCTGATTTTCGGTCTTGTTGTTGTTTTTATAACGCTGTGTTTCACATTGTTAAAGTGCGGCAACGAAATGCCTGTTCCACACCTTTCTTTTTACGTGAATTTAATCGTGTTAAAAACATCGATAATTATCGCACTAAAAGTCAAATTTTAGCAAGGAAAGCGAATGAATAAATCCTATAAATTGAGATGTTAAATACAGAAAACATGCGCTTTGGATAAAAAGTATGCGCAAAGGTGGGTTTTCTAAGTCCTAGCTAAGCGCTGATATAATAATTATTTAGTAAAACGTAACTTTCAGTATGTTGGGCACTTTGCAATAGGGTATAATGCTTCTATGAAAGAAGAAGCTCCCCAAAAAGTACGTTTTGTAACGGTTGAAGCCGACTTGGCTGGTCAACGTATCGATAATTTTTTGCGCACCCAGCTAAAAGGTGTGCCGAAAAGCATGATTTATCGCATTTTGCGCAAAGGTGAAGTGCGGGTGAATAAAGGTCGTGTTAAGCCTGAATATAAGTTACAAGCCGACGATTTAATCAGAATTCCACCGGTTCGCGTGTCGGAAGGTGCGCCTGCGCCATCGCCAAAGCTCAAAAAAATTGCATCATTAGAGTCGCATATCCTTTTCGAGGACGACCGTATACTTGTTATCAACAAGCCATCGGGAATGGCAGTTCACGGAGGAAGTGGCTTGAGTTTTGGTTTAATCGAAGGCTTAAGAGCCTTGCGTCCCGATGCCAAATTTATGGAATTGGTACACCGATTAGACCGTGACACGTCGGGCTGCATTTTAATTGCTAAAAAACGTTCTGCCCTTCGCCACATGCATGAGCAGCTTCGCACTGGCAAAATGGACAAGCGATATAATGCGCTAGTTGCAGGTGAGTGGCCTAAAACTCGATTTAAAGTTAAAGCGCCGCTTCGTAAAAATGTGCTGCAATCGGGTGAGCGCATGGTAAGTGTAAGTGACGATGGTAAACCGTCAGAAACTCGCTATCGCATATTAGAGGAATACGCAGGTGCAACCTTGGTTGAAGCGTCGCCTATTACAGGTAGAACCCACCAAATTCGCGTTCACTGTTTGCATGCGGGTCATCCTATTGCTTGTGACCCAAAATACGGTGATGCGGAT
>Ga0208571_1000819_pt1 | contig 10535 bp, 9 predicted proteins | sample DeeseametaMP0103_FD_184223 | JGI IMG/M metagenome (GOLD analysis project Ga0208571, IMG submission 184223) | Marine microbial communities from the Deep Atlantic Ocean - MP0103 (SPAdes) | ecosystem: Environmental > Aquatic > Marine > Oceanic | place: Atlantic Ocean | collected 2010-12-22
CCGCAAGCGATTGAGGTCACTTCGCTTCTTCCCTGTCCCGAGACAAATATGTATGTCATGAGCTTCCCAATGAGACTGTTTGGCATAGTGGGCATCATTGGTGCAAACCAAAGGCAGATTCAGGTCCACCGCCAGTTTTTTCATATTCTTTATATTGGCTTCTTCCTCAGGGATGCCGTGATTCTGAATTTCAAGATAATACCGATCGGGGAAAATCTCCGCAAACCTGAGAGCAGCCTCTTTTGCACCTTCATAATCGCCTCGGAGCATTTTTTCCGGCACTTCGCCCTTCAAACAAGCGGACATGCAAATGAGCCCTTCGCTGTATTGCCGAAGGAGATCAATATCGACCCGTGGACGGTAATAAAATCCTTCCAAATATCCGGCGGTGACAAGTTTCATGAGATTTTTATAACCGGTATTATTCTGGGCCAGCAGGATAAGATGGTTGTTTCCCCAACCTCCTTCCGCAGTCGTTTTTTTCTCAAAACGAGATCCCATTGCTACATAGATCTCACACCCAATAATGGGCTTGATTCCTGCTTTCTTCGCATCCTTATAATAGGGGACCACACTGAACATATTTCCATGTTCCGTTAGGGCAACAGAATCCATTTTCAAATCATCAATAGTATTCACTAACTGATCGATGCGCTGTGCACCATCGAGCAGACTATAGTCAGAATGATTATGTAAATGGACGAATTCAGATGTCATGAAAATGTTCCTGAGTATATGGCAATCAGCCCCATAAGAGTACTGAATTTTAAGATCCGGGCACCGTGTGTTGCGGACGAAATTCCCGGATTATTCAGCAGAGAAACTACAACCACACCCAAGGGAATCTCAACGCCGAGAATCAACAAAATACCATACCAAATGCCATATGTTCCATTGAGGTACGGGATAAAAGCACCCACGCCAATACAAGCGGATAAAAAGATTGAAAGTTGGATTGCTTTTTCGATTCCAGCGGTAATAGGAAAAGTTCTGTGCCCAGCTGATTTGTCTCCATCCATATCTGCGATATCTTTCACCAATTCCCGAACTAAGGTTAGACCAAAAGCCAGGATCATGGGAATCCACATGGGAGACATATTATTGAATGCAGCGCCACAAAAGAGGAAGGATAAACCTAAAATGAAAGCAATAGTTATATTCCCTACCAGTGGAATGCCTTTTAAGAATTTAGTATAAATAACCATGAACGGCATGGCAATGACGATTCCAATCACTTTTGCAGTTTCTGATAATTCCAGGCACAACAATGTGCCTATGGAAAAGAGCAAAATGGACATAAAGAGAGCTGTACGTTTTTGGACAAATCCAGATGGAAGTGGACGCATAGGTCGATTGATAAGATCAATTTTAAAATCCACCACATCGTTCAATGCATTGGCTGCGCCGGTGTAGCACATGACCGCAGCCAGAACCAAAATGACTGTGTCTGTTTCGTGAAGTGTCCCTAGAATTGCAGATGCGATAATCATGGCGAGCCCGCTGGTAAGAACATTCAACGGTCGGAGAAGTTTAATGTGGTAATAAAAGGTGTTCATGTTTTATGCGTAATTAATCGAGCCCTGAGCCTATCGAAGGATAAGATAAATTTAGGAATGATATTGCAACCGACATATGAATTGCATTTTAAAATAAGCCATCTTTTCGACAGGCTCAAGGAACGACTATTTTTAAAGAAACAACCAAAACCCGGTCATCTCCATTATAATCTTTGATCAATTCTGTATCTGAATATCCGGATTCCATAAAAATATCTTTCACATTATTTGGATGATCACCTAACCCAACTTCCAAAATAATCCACCCACCGGTCTTTACTAAATCATTCCCGACTTGAGCAAGTCGGTGGTAAAAAGTAAGTCCATCATTTTCATCTGTTAAAGCATTCGTTGGCTCAAATTCTTTTACATCTTTCATGAGACCATCCATTTCACCCTCTGGCACATAAGGCGGATTCGAAACCAAAAGATCAAATTGTCCTTCTGGCAGTTGCTTCAAAATATTTATTTCTTCAAAGGATACATTCTCCGCGCCAAGGTTCTCTTTATTCTCGTTCGCAACCTGAAGTACGTCCGATGAAACATCAACCCCTAAAATAGTTGAACTGGGAATCTCCAAACCCAATGTTGTAGCAATACAACCTGAACCGGTGCCCACATCCAATATGGAAGGCGAATCGATACCTTTCAGATTTTCTAAAACTGTATCAATGAGCCTTTCAGTTTCCGGTCTGGGAATCAATACATGTTTGTTGACAAAAAATTCACGACCATAAAAATCACAGAAACCAGTGATATATTGAAGGGGTTCTCTCGCCAAGCGCCGCTTTACCCAACCGCGGAGCGTGGCCAATTGAGATTGAGATAAAGATTCTTCAAACCGGAGATATACATCCATCCTGCTGCAGTCCAATACAGCACGGAGTAGCCATTCGATCTCACCCCGAGGATTCTCGAATCCCTTTTCTTTAAAATAGGATTCTGCCCAGTTAAGGAGATCAATGACCCGCCAAAGTTTTGGCATTAGATTATTTTTTAATAAGAATTATTGAAAGAGAAAAAGAGAACGGACATTATTCCGTTTTTGCAGCCAGCAATTCCTGCTGTTCGGTGATCTTCAGTTGCTCAATGATCTCCTTAATGTCACCGTCTAATATTTCATTCAACCGATAGGTTGTAAAGTTAATACGGTGATCTGTGACGCGGCCTTGGGAAAAATTATAGGTGCGAATCTTGGCAGAACGATCACCGGTGGATACCAGGCTCCGTCGTTCTACAGCGCGCTCAGCAGCAACTTTTTCCTGCTCTGCTGCCAGCATTCGGGATTTCAATACTTTTAATGCCGCAGCACGATTCTTATGCTGGGATGATTCATCCTGACAGGTTACCACCAATCCTGTAGGTATATGGGTGATTCGGATGGCAGACTCTGTTTTATTTACATGTTGCCCACCGGCACCACTGGCACGATAGGTGTCAATTTTTAAATCAGCATCCAAAATATCAATATCAACATCTTCTGCTTCCGGTAAAACAGCAACGGTGGCTGCTGATGTATGCACCCGGCCACTGGTTTCCGTCTTGGGCACACGCTGAACGCGATGGACACCGCTTTCATATTTCAGCATCCCAAAAGCACCCTTTCCCTGCATGGATACAATAGCTTCTTTCATTCCGCCAATACCTGTATCAGATGAATTCATTATTTTGAAGGTCCATCCATTTCGCTCTGCATACCGCGTGTATATACGGAAAAGATCTGCAGCAAATAACGCAGCTTCATCTCCGCCTGTACCGGCACGGATCTCCAGAATTAAATTTTTATCATCCATAGGATCTTTTGGGAGAAGTAAAACTTTGATTTTCTCCTCCAATTGGGTCTGTCGCGATTCTAATTCACCCAATTCTTCCTGAACAATCTCTTTCAAATCGTCGTCATCACCATCCAATATTTCTTTATAATCTGCAATTTGATCAAGAACCGAAATATATTCTTTCCCCACGGTTACAATTTGTTCCAGGGCACTGTGTTCTATGGCGATGGGTGTCAGTTTATCCTGGTCTCCATATATTTCAGGGTCAGCCATTTGCTCCGCCAGATGGACATGTTTAGCAATAATGACTTCCAATTTTTTTCTCACCCGATGGCCTCGGCTGTGTATTCCTTCCCAACCATTTCTTTGTATTTATCCCCAAAGGCTTCTTTCAATGCAGTGATAGACACTTCTACCATATCATCTTCCGGTTGTTTTGTGGTAATGTTCTGGAGCCAAAGTCCCGGTTTTTTCAAGAGCACGAAAAATATTGAATCGCTTTTTGCGGAAAGTTTGATTAATTCATATCCTACGCCGGAAACGAATGGAATCATGGGTAAATGAAACAAGAGACGGATTGGCAATGAAATTGTTCCGAGAAAATAAATAACGATGGTGTCCACCAAGGCAAATACAAGAATGGCAGTCAGCAAAACAATAAATAGAAAACTAGTGCCGCATCGTGGATGTTGGGTAGGAAATGACTGGGCATTTTTCACGTTTACATCTTTCCCTGATTCAAAATTATAAACCACCCGATGTTCTGCCCCATGGTATTTAAAGAGACGTTTTACATCTTTTAATAAAGAGATCACCAACAGATATACTACAAAGAACGCAATCCGAAAACCACCAGATGCAAGATTAAACCATAATGCTTCTTTCTCAATATTCATGAGTTTTGTGGTGATCCACATGGGCGCCACCATGAATAGCGTAATTGCAAGCCCAATGGCAAAAACGGTGGAAAAGAAATCAGCGATCTTGCTTTGTTCCCTTTCTTCCGGCATGGCAATATCTACAGAAAACTGGAGTGTAGCCATCCCCATTTTCATGGCTTCAAACAACGATGCCATTCCACGAAAGATTGGTTTTTTCCAGAAATTTGATCGTTCCGTAATAGACTGAAAATCTTTTTTCTGAATATGAATTTTCCCATCTGGGTCCCGCACCGCTGTGGCATAAGCACCGGGGACACGCATCATTACTCCTTCGATGACAGCTTGCCCGCCAACGAGAATGGATGGTTTCATGGTGAGCAATAAAAGAGTTCGTTTCATATTGAATAAAAAAATGGCTCCACCACAGTTTAGAACTGTTCGTAGAGCCATTGTTAAATAGTGCAGTTATTTACGGCCGTATTTCCGATTGAATTTCTCGATACGTCCTGCTGTATCCACCAGGTTTTGTTTGCCCGTAAAAAACGGATGGGATTTGTTTGATATTTCAATCTTGCACAACGGATATTCGTTTCCATCATCCCATGTAATGGTTTCTTTTGTGTTTACAGTAGATCGTGTCAGGAACGCATGATCACTTGATGAGTCCTTGAAGACCACCAAACGGTAATTATCCGGATGAATTCCTTTTTTCATGATTCACTCCTATTAAGTAATTTTTTCCAGAACGGATCGAACCAGTTCAATACCTTGTTCAATGATATTTGTGCTTGTTGCATAAGAAAATCGTACATGTCCAGGGGCGCCAAAGCCATCACCTGGTACTGTAACAACGTTTGCACAGCCTAAAATATACTCTGAAATATCGAAAGTATCTTTCAATATCTGACCATTCCCCACTTTCCCTAAATAAGAACTGAAGTCCGGGAAAACATAAAAGGCGCCGCCGGGAACCGCACAGGTTACTCCGGGAAGATCATTCAATAATTTTACAATAAAATCGCGTCTTTCTTTAAATGCCGATTTCATATCTTCAACGCAGGATTGATCACCGGTAAGTGCTTCAATTCCAGCCTTTTGGCCAATTGAGTTAGCACAGGAAGTGGATTGACCCTGGATCTTGGACATGGCTTTTATTATGTCTCTCGGTCCTGCTGCATACCCGATCCGCCAGCCCGTCATGGCATAGGTTTTTGAAAGGCTCAAACAGGTGATTACATCTGCACCAATTTGGTGCTGGCGATTTAATTTTTCGGTACTGACAAATTCGCCATCATACACCAATCGTTCATAACATTCATCAGAGATTACGATCCAGTTATTCTCTTTCGCAATTCGAAGTAACCGAAGAATCGCTTCTGCTCCCCAGATCCCACCCGTGGGATTCGAAGGAGAATTCAAAATTACGCCTTTGATATTAGGCGATAATTTTTTTTTTAAATTGTCAAAATCAGGTTCAAAATTATTTGCGGCAATCGTATCAACTAAAATCGGTTCAGCATCTGCCAATCGAACAAATTCTGGAAATGAAACCCAATAGGGACGAAAAACAACAACTTCATCGCCTTCATCAAAAAGTACCTGGCATACATTATACAGGCTTTGTTTTTCACCATTGGAGACGAGAATGTCAACCGGTTCAAAGGTAATGCCATTTTCCCGTTCAAGTTTTTCACAAATGGCCTTTCGGAACTCGATCATGCCCGGACCCGCAGTGTATTTGGTGAAACCGTCATCCATGGCTTTTTTCCCGGCCGCAATGATATGGGGAGGGGTATTAAAGTCCGGCTCACCCACAGAGAAATTGATTACATCAATTCCTTCAGCGCGCATTTCCGCTGCGCGAGTTGCCATTTGTAATGTAAAGGAGGGCTGGACCTTATGGACGCGGTCTGCCAGTTTATATTTCAAAATTTATGTTGCCGCTTATGGTGCTTTTCTGTGTTGAATTTAGCATCATCTCTTGAATCCTTGTGTTCTTCCGAAACCCGATTGCCCACGTTTTGGCTATCATCTTCGATGTCAAATTCTTCGGAAAAGACTCTGCCGGATCTTGGGAGTTTTTGTCGTTTATTTTGTTTTTGAGTTCCGCTTTTATTAAATCTTTTTTTATTTGGACGATCAGAATTTTCATATTTTTTAAGCCTACCACGCGGTTGACTTTGTTGAGGGCGGGGCGTTGATTTACGACGACGTCTCGGTTTTGGAACATCGGACGCAGCTATACTCTCCATATTTTCCGTTTTTTCTGCCAGGAGTTCGGGGGGATTTTCTGAGACTTCCTGTTTCAATTCTGCCTCATTAAATGTAAAAGAGTCAGGATTGAACATACCATAAACGGTTCCAAATCCACGTGTGATGCCGTTGCCCACACCAATATAGTTTGGCAGGACAAAATTGGTTTTGAATTCCCCCATAAAGGCACCCCATTTATTTTCATCTACAGGGCGGGGAAACAGGCTGGAAACTTTGACCTTTGTAAAAATATTATCTTCAAGATTGATTCCAACCTCATTGGCGAGAAATATGATATTTTGTCCAAGCAGGCGATTCAAAAATGACGGTTTTTCCTGATTGGTTAAAAAGCGATACCGGCCGCCAGTCATATGATTCAAGGCAACCCAGGGTGTAATAAAACGATACCGTACCAATCGGCTCGATGGCACAAATTGTTCCTCGGCGTTCTCAATGTCACAATCCTGAACTTCAAAAGTGATATTGCCAAAATCAAACATTTCGAACTTTTCAGCTATGGATAAAACCGAATCAACACCTTCGTGAATACCGATAATGTAGATCTGTTCATTCAGGATCTTGACCTGGACTCTGGGGTAAAGAAAGCGATCCCTGTAAGACCCATCCAGCATGGGAATTATAGGTTCATCGGGATATTGGCGCATAAAAACACCTTTCACTTGGTACGGTGTTTTCCGAACAGGCTTATCTGTGATAACCCTGACTACAACTGATTTTATATTTGGAAAAGTATTACTCATAATACTTAAAAATTATCCGGGTGTTTATTGACTCATGGTATCCAAGAATTCGGCATTGGATTTGGTCCGTTTCATTCGATCCAGCATGAACTCCATGGCTTCTTCTACTTTCATGTCGTTAAGCAATTTGCGCAGAATCCACATTCTGCCCAATGCCTTCCGGTCCAAAAGGAGTTCTTCTTTCCGTGTACCGGAGCGAATGATATCGAATGCGGGATAAATTCTACGATCACTCAATCTGCGATCAAGGACCAATTCCATATTTCCAGTTCCTTTGAATTCTTCAAAGATGACCTCATCTGCCCGACTGCCCGTATCAATCAGGGCTGTAGAAATAATGGTTAAACTGCCGCCTTCTTCCGTATTCCTTGCAGCTCCAAAAAACTGTTTTGGTCTTTTCAGCGCATTGAAATCTACACCACCTGACAATATCTTGCCACTATGAGGTATCACCGCATTGTGGGCGCGGGCAAGCCGGGTGACACTATCCAATAAAATGACAACATCATTCCCGAATTCAACCATGCGTTTTGCCTTTTGCAAGACCATGTCTGCCACAGAAACGTGACGTTCCGGCGGTTCATCGAAGGTAGAACTGACCACCTCAGCATCCACATTTCGTTTCATGTCCGTTACCTCTTCTGGACGTTCATCGATGAGTAAAACGATCCGTTTTGTTTCGGGATGGTTCTTGCTGATGGCATTTGCCAGTTTTTGAATTAGAACAGTTTTCCCTGTTTTAGGCTGGGCGACAATAAGTCCGCGCTGGCCCTTTCCAATAGGAGCTATTAAGTCCATGATCCGCATGGAAATGTCTTTGGCCTCAACCTCTAAGTTGAATTTTTCTTGCGGGTAAAGCGGTGTGAAATTGTCAAAAAGAATGAGTTCTTTAATTTTTTGAACCGGTTCTTCATTCACTGTTTCCACTTTCAATAAAGCATAAAAACGTTCTTTTGATTTGGGTGGACGAATTTGACCAGAAATCAAATGCCCTGTTTTTAAACCAAACCTTTTTATCTGGGAAGGACTGACATAAATATCGTCCGGACCCGGCAAATAGTTGAAATCAGGTGAACGCAAAAAACCATAGCCATCCTGCATAACTTCCAATACACCACGTGCGGAAAGTGCGCCCTCTTTTTTAGCGTGCGCCTCTAATATGCGAATGGTCAGTTCCTGCTTATTGAGCCCGGCAATACCGCCATCAATGTTGAACTTTTGAGCTAATTCCGTGAGTTCACGAATTTGCAGGGATTGTAATTCATTAAGATCCATATAATTAAAACCTATTTAAAAAATCTTTGGAAATTTGAAATTATAAGTCTCCGGGGGGACACTGGAGATATGAGAATATACGCTAAATAACGCCCGGGTCAAAAGATATTTCAGATTCGGAAAATACTTCTTCTGCGATATAGTGACTCCCAAAAATGAGCCCCACTCCTGCGTCTTTAATCAATTCCCTCAATTGTGCAATGCCGGAAGAAACGGATTCGACTGATTCATTGTTAATTCCGACAGAGATTAATTTTTCTGATAATTCGCCTGCACTCAGTAAAAGCTCCTTTTGATCGGTCGTGACAATTAATTTAGAGAATTGCCCAGATAATTTCTTTACAAGGCGATGCAATTCTTTGTCCCCCTTCAGGCAAAACAATCCAAATAATGGTACATGAGGGAAAATGTTCCTGATTGTTTTTAGAAAAAATGCCAAACTATCTTCATTATGAGCCACATCATAATAGAGAAGATCATCCAACTTTTGGATTCGAGCAGGCCAAGAAACATTTTTCAATCCTTTTTGTATCAAATGATTTTGGATTCCCGGATCAAACTGGTGGATACATTCTATCGCCAATGCCGCATTCACTGCCTGGTGTTCCCCAATTAAGGATGTAAAATATTGACCACCCTTGTACTGAAACTTTGTCCCGGTGGTGGTGATTGAAATTTCAGAAATTTCACCCAATTCAGTCACAATTGTCTTTTTATCTTGCGCCTTTTTTATCAGAATATTTTTCACTTTTAGTGTTTGTTCGGCAACAATCAATGGGATTCCATTTTTAATGATACCTGCCTTTTCATATGCAATCTTTTCCAGGTCTTTCCCCAAGATATCCATGTGATCCATGGAAATATGAGTTATCACTGTAACTTGGGGATCAATCACATTAGTGGAATCCAATCGGCCACCTAATCCAGTTTCAATCACGGCCACATCCACCTTTTGATTTTTAAAATGATTCAATGCCATGGCAGTGGTTGTCTCAAAAAAAGTGGATTTAATTTCTTCAATAGCTGATACTGTTTGCTTCATAAAGGAAATGATCTCATCATTTGAGATAGGTTGCCCGTTGATTCGTATTCTTTCATTAAACCGGATGAGATGTGGAGATGTATACAATCCAATTTTTTTTCCGGTTGCACGGAGAATGTTGGCAATCTGTGCGCAGGTGGATCCTTTGCCGTTCGTTCCTGCAACATGAATCATAACCAGGTTTTTTTGCGGATTGCCTATTGATTCTAAAAGACGATATGTATGCTCAAGACCAAGTTTGATCCCGGAGCGCTGGAGATTAAAAAGAGAGTCTAAAAGGGATGAAAAATCAGGAGATGTCAATGTGTGTGATTGCGCTGATGTTTGCCTTTACAAATCGACCGGCTAGTGCTTCAAATGAATCCGGAGAATCAGTGACAAAACACTGAATCTCGCCGGCTTTTTCTTCAGCGCCTAAATAATGCTCATCCAAAACAGAATCAACAGCAGTGGCAGTCGCTTCGCCAGAATCCACGAGACAAACCTCCGATCCCAACACATGACTCAGGATTGGTTTGAGCAATGGGTAATGAGTGCACCCCAAGATTACCGTATCCACATTCGACATCAGGATAGGCTCTAAATAAGTCCTAGCCACTGATGTTGGGACATCGCCGGACACCCAGCCTTCTTCAGCTAAAGGAACAAACAGCGGACAAGCCTGGCTCACGACATCAATTTCACCATTTATTGATTGTAATTCTGAACCGTAGGCATCTGATCTAATTGTGGCCTGGGTTCCTAAAACACCTATTCGATTGTTTTTTGTAACAGCAATCGCAGAATGAACGCCAGGTTCAATCACTCCGATAATGGGCAGATTAAATTTCAATTTTATATGATCAAGGGCCAATGATGAAGCTGTGTTGCAGGCCACCACGATCATTTTAGAATTCTGATTGACCAACCATTGTGTGATCTCATTGGAAAATTCCTGAATTCGTATCTTGCTTTTATTTCCATAGGGAACTCGGGCTGTATCACCCACATAT
>Ga0208571_1000825_pt1 | contig 10493 bp, 9 predicted proteins | sample DeeseametaMP0103_FD_184223 | JGI IMG/M metagenome (GOLD analysis project Ga0208571, IMG submission 184223) | Marine microbial communities from the Deep Atlantic Ocean - MP0103 (SPAdes) | ecosystem: Environmental > Aquatic > Marine > Oceanic | place: Atlantic Ocean | collected 2010-12-22
ACAGATAAAGCCATAGATTCGACGAATTAAGTTAATAATTGGTCGGGGTGAAAGGATTTGAACCTTCGACCTCGTCGTCCCGAACGACGCGCGCTACCCCTGCGCTACACCCCGACAGAAATGCCGAGCGGGCCGCTGATTTTATCCGTTCTGGCGAGTAGACGTAACTAACAGATGCGGTCGACGATTGACGCGATCACCCTTCCAGATTGAAGAGCCGGGCGCAGTTGTCCCAGAGGAATTTGCGCCTCGCTTGATCTGAGAGGTCCATCTGCAGGAAGCGCTCCACCGACTTCGGGTATTTGGAGTCGGCATGCGGATAATCGGTTGAGAAGACGATGTTGTCTTCAAGCCCGTACTTCGACACTATCTCGGCAGGCTCTTCGTCGCATTCCACTGAAAGATAGCATTGCCTTCGGAAGTATTCACTGGGTTCCATCGTAAGGTCGGGATGGTCATAAGAGGCCGACATCTCATAGTGCTCGTCTAACCGCCACAAAAGCCAAGGCGCCCAAGAGCAGTTTCCTTCAAGGAATGCCACTGTCAAGTTAGGAAAGCGCTCCAATACCCCGCCGCCCACCAGGTCCACCGCAGCCAACATCATGGCCATCGGGTGGGTGCAGGTGTGGTATAGCATGTGAGTCTCGAAGTTATCCCCTGGTTGTGGAAGGTCCACGCGGCCTCCCTCATGGAAACTTAGCGGAACACCCAACCGCTCTATTTCCGCCCATAGAGGGTCGTAATGTGGATCGTGCCAGTTGCGACCGTTGACGAGATTTGGGCGGATGAATACCGTCTTGAAGCCCAGTTCCCCGACCACTCTCTTAGCCTCTTCGATCGCTCCGCCCACGTCATGGGGGGGAATCATACCTGCGCCGAACAATCGGTCAGAACCAGAGCAGAAATCCGAGAGCCAATCGTTGTAACCCCGGGAGATGGCGGTTGCTAGGCCCGGCTCTATGTCATCTCTGCCCAAGCTGAACAACCCTCTGCTTGGGAACATGACCGCTAGATCTATCCCTTCGTTGTCCATGGCAGTTACCTGGGAGTCACTGTTCCAATTCTGGGCTTCGGATGCGCTATAGACGTCCATCTGCCGCGTCATGATTGGCGTGATGGCGTTGGTATAACTATGGTTCTCCGCTGGATAGATGTTTCCCCCGAGTTGAATCCCCAAGTCGCGCGGGTGTCGGCTCAGTCCTTTGGGCGCGCGGTCCCTATAAGCTGGGTCGATATATCGGTCCCAAAGGTCCGCCGGTTCTACAACGTGCATATCCGAGTCAAATACTTTGAAGCCATCTTTCGCCATCGAAAGGACCTCCAATGTCGGGGTTGGATTTTCGTTGCCCAATAAGATTGAGCGTAAAATGACAGCAGATTTGCACTTGCGAGGTCTGCATCACTAGAAATCGAGACACTATGAAACAATAGTATGCGTTCTCGGTAACGCTGGGCTGAAAAGCCACAGGTCAGATCAAGCCTCTACATGGCAGCCACTAACCGTCCGATCGACTCGCCGTTTGGTGCGGACTTACCAGGTCGCCTTCGCTGATGGCGTGGACGAGGTTATAAATACCGACGGTTTGTACCGGGGCTGCGCCGTGCTTCTCAAGTCTCGCTTGGGACAGCACCCCATCACGCAGGCTCTTCACTGCCTCAGCATCGTATCCATCGACCAGAATCACCCAATCAGCGATATCATCGGGTTGGTTGCGAAGCCGTTTTTCTTCTGTTTCAGTGCGGCTGGCTGCCTCGTCCCCTTCCAACAGGGCAGCGCCAACAAAACCAGGCTCTTGGGCCAGGTCGGGCAAGACTCCGCCGAGGAGCCGTTGGCTCAATTCCTCAGCTTTACCAGGAGCAGGGGATAATCGTATAGACAATAACATCGACCCAATGCCGGTACCAAAACTCCCAGTCACCCGGCACAGTGTTCGATTTGTGTTTTGCATTGCGGCCACTCCACCCCTTGTCCACGGCGTTGGATTGTTCAGCCGACGGAGATATCCGTCTGAAATTAAGGTTTCAAAGCTTTCGACATCGTACACGATCAGATACTTTGGCGTACCTGAAAGGGATACGAAACGCCGGCCCCTCAGAAATCCATTGATGCCAACCCGCTCAGCTATATGCTCGTGAGAATGCCAGTGCTCGTGCTCGTCATCACCACCGGCCGTGACGTCATGCCAAGTAAGCATGGCAGCATATCCCAATTGGCCCATGGGTTCCATCCTTTCTTACATCGGAATAGTTTTATTGGACTTTGTGGCCGCCCTAGCTGCCACAGCGGCGAAAGCATTCCGGCGAGCCAAAGCCGTATCATTCTTAACTTGAAGGCTTGGTGGAGCTTAGGCAGGCCATTCTCTACCAGAGACAGTGTTCTGAGTCGGGGCAGGTCGCCTATCTCCGGGGGAAGTTCCATCAAACCCCCAAAAGACAGCATTAAAGTTGTCGACCCTTTGTATCGCGCTTGCGCTATTCTAGCGGCAAATTCATCTTAGTCTATACCAGCCACTCTGCCCGCCTTGATTGATTTGTCCCGCCAATCGTTTTCGGTTATGTAGGCATGATTATCAGTTAGGCTTAATCGATATGCAATATCGCGGATTTTGTTCATGAGGATATGGTAGCCATCTCACGGGAAGTGGAACTTACTGCCTGGAGCTGAAGGCCAGGTCATTATCCTATCCGGGAAATTATTCTTGTTACGACTCACTCTTAACCGGCGAATGCCTGGTTCAAGCTCTGGTAGCTACGGGGTAGTTCTTTGGGAAGAATAATGGTAGTTATTCTTCGCCGCGTCCTCATCCCGATGTTGTCCTTCCGAAGTGGCAGTGTACTGCGACCCAATATCTTTTCGATGCGGCCGCGCGCCGGACCTGTTCAGCGGAGATGGTTACATCCTGGTGTTTCAACATATAGGACGAGAATGGGCTAACAATGAGCTAAGAATAGACGTGAATTGGCCGAGTATTGCACACATTCAGGCACGGTAAGCCGAAATAAGGGTTTGCACCCGTGCCAGGCTCATCTCAGCCTCGGGAACAATATCAAGTTTATGCGTTTCACGGCGAAATACTGGTAACGATCCAGCTATTCCAGAACCGCACCAGTGAGATCAGCGCCGACGACACCGGTCAGGTCCGCGTCGGTCAGGTCGGCATAGGCTAGGTTGGCGTCGGTCAGGTCGGCATCGGCCAGGTCGGCACGGGTCAGGTCGGCGTCAGTCAGGTCGGCATAGGCCAGGTCGGCACGGGTCAGGTTGGCGTCGGACAGGTCGGCACCGATCAGGCCGGCACGGGACAGGCTGGCCAGCAGCAGGGGGTACGGGGACGGCTATAGCGACGAGCCGATTGGTATTGCGTCTCCTCCTCCGGCTGATCCGACAACTTATTCCCACCAAGGTTGCGGTGCGCCACTTGAGAGGATGCAGCGGCACTGCGGCGGTTGTGGCCAAGAGATTGAGTGGGCTGGTCTCCCCTAGTAACCGTTACCGGCGGTATTTAGGGCCACCGCTATCCAGACGGTGGCCCTGTTCTTTTCTAGGCTTCGTTGGCAATGATTATGGTCGGAGGAGCAGTGACACCCGCTTCGGCCATGCCCGCCTTCAATTCTTCACGATTGAACAACGCCTGAAACGCCTCGATTGAAACCCACGTGTTAATAACGGTCACCATATTGGGGTCGTCTGCATGCTGCAAGACCACGGCACTTAGTTCGCCCGCTTCCTTTCTGATTGGTTCGAACTGTTCGAAGCTAGCTTTCCAAGTATCAAAATCTTTAACTGGGTGGGTGACAATTGTATATGCTGTCATGATTCCTCCAATGATCGTTGAATTAGTTAATCAGCTAGGGTTAGGCGGTTAACCTTGGGGGATTATACGAGATCCGTCACCGGAGCCAACCTGGAACCGCCGGCCCGTCACCGGCGGTCTTAGACAAACTCAACAAAAAATGCTGTGGTTTTGTTAGGTGCTAGGAGGTATGAAGATTTGGGTATTTTGTACCCAATTTATTTTTGTCCGGTAGGCACGGTTTTGACGGTTAGTCTTAGAATCGTGTCTGTGGTGGACTGCTGTACACGCCTATGAACAAAAAACGCCCGACTCTTAATCAGTAGGTTCTCGGTTCGACCCCGAGGCGGGTCACCACGAAATTAGGCACGAAAAAGGCCCCCAGTCTAATATTTAACTATTCCTATTCGCTAAGTATGCGGCCCATTCCCTATAGTCTAGAACAGAACTTGCCTCTTCAATAATTATGTGACCACTCTGGAACATCGGTAAAGTGCCGAAGGTGGCGAGAGCCGTTCCATGTGCTTCTACGGCGTTTGCTCCCTCAAATGTTGCTATGACGTAGACCACTGCATCCGCTGCGTCTTTCCAAATTTGAATGATTCCCGCATCCATAGCCCCTAGGGCAGCTTGCGCTTCTTCATGCCCACGGTCTTGCGCTCTTTGAGCTCGATCTCGGTGGCCACTCCGACAAAAAAGCCGCCCTTCCTCTGCGGGAAGGACGGCTTTGATTTGCAACGTGGTTGGGAGGGGCTTTAGAAGTCCATCCCGCCTCCAGGAGGCATGGCCGGCATGGCCGGTTTGTCCTGGGGAATCTCAGTGATTATGGACTCGGTGGTGAGAATCATTCCCGCTACGCTGGCCGCGTTCTGCAAAGCGGACCGAGTCACTTTGACCGGGTCGACGATGCCACGCTCCATCATGGGACCGTATTCACCTATGTCGGCGTCGTAACCGTAGTCGTCAGCCTGCTGTTTGACCTGGTTGAGGACCACTGCGCCCTCGAACCCGGCGTTCTCCACGATCAGCTTCAGGGGCTGTTCCAGGGAATGGCGGATGATCTCCACTCCGACCTTCTCATCGGCAGTTAGGTCGCCTAGGTCGTCCAAGCCGCGGCTGGCGCGCACAAGGGCGACTCCGCCACCTGGGACGATGCCTTCTTCAACCGCCGAACGCGTGGCGGAGAGGGCATCTTCGACCCTGGCCTTGCGCTCTTTCAGCTCAACCTCGGTGGCCGCTCCAACCTTGATCACGGCAACGCCGCCGGACAGCTTGGCCATCCGTTCTTGGAGCTTCTCCTTGTCGAACTCGGAGGTGGTGTCTTCTATCTGGGCCTTGATCTGGTTGATCCGGCCTTGGATCGCCTCTTCAGAGCCCTTGCCATCCACGATGGTCGTCTCGTCTTTGGTTGACGTGACGCTGCGGGCCGACCCGAAATCTTCGATGGTCGCGGTGTCCAACTTCCGGCCGGTCTCCTCGCTGATCACGGTGCCCCCGGTGAGGATAGCGATGTCTTCCAACATGGCCTTCCGCCGGTCGCCGAAGCCAGGGGCCTTGACGGCTAGGACACTGAGGGTGCCGCGGAGCTTGTTGACCACCAGGGTGGCCAGGGCTTCGCCGTCCACGTCCTCGGCGATGATCACCACGTTCTTCTTGCCAACCTGGAGCAGTTTCTCCAGGGCGGGAAGCAGGTCGGCGACGGCCGAGATCTTCTTGTCGGTGATGACGATGGTGGGGTCTTCCAACACCGACTGCATGCGGTCGGTGTTGGTGATGAAGTAGGGAGAGATGTAACCGCGGTCGATCTGCATCCCCTCTACGTATTCGATCTCGTCTTCCATTCCCTTGGATTCTTCAACGGTGATGACGCCATCTTTGCCGACCTTTTCCATGGCTTCGGCGATGGTCGCACCGATGGCTTCCTCGTGGGCGGAGAGGCTGGCCACCTGGCCGATGCGCTCTTTTGTTTCCACGGGCTCCGACATTTTCTGTACTTCCACTACGACCGACGCGACAGCCTTTTCGATGCCGCGTTTGATGGCCATGGGGTCGGCGCCGGCGGTAACGTTCTTGAAGCCTTCATGAATGATAGCCTGGGCCAGCACAACCGAGGTGGTCGTGCCGTCACCGGCGGCGTCGTTGGTCTTGGTGGCGGCTTCTTTCAGAAGCTGCGCGCCCATGTTCTGAAACGCGTCGGGCAACTCGATCTCTTTGGCGATGGTAACGCCGTCGCTGCACACCTGTGGCGGGCCAAATGACTTATCCAAGACCACGTTGCGGCCCTTGGGGCCAAGGGTGACTTTCACTGAATCAGCCAGAATATCGATCCCGACACGGAGCGACTTCCGCGCCTCTTCCGAATAAGAAATCTTTTTTGCGGGCATCCTTTCTCACCATCCTTTACTAATAAAACTGGAGACTAGAAGCGGACCTTAGGGCCGCTTAATCGGTTAACCAATCTTGGCCAAAATATCACTTTCCCTAAGGATCAATAGCTCGTCATCACCGTCTTTGTATTCGGTGCCGGCGAACTTGGAGTAGATCACGCGGTCTCCCTTGGCAAGCTCCATGGGAATCCGGTTACCGTCATCGCTGACCCGGCCGGGTCCAACTGCGATGACCTCGCCCTCCTGGGGCTTTTCCTTGGCCGTATCAGGCAGGTAGATCCCCCCCTTGGTCGTTGATTCTTGCTCGATTGGCTTAATTACTATTCGCTCGCCGAGTGGCACAAAGTTTGCCATGTTTACCTCCTTTCCTGGTTCTGCATTATCGGGATTTATTTAACGCGTAGACATAAACGCCCTAGTTACCACCTGGTCGCTGCTGCGGCTAGTGGCAACAGGCGCATACGTAGAACTGGCCCTTGCTAATTCCTGCTGCCTTCCAGCGCCCCGGACTTGCCAGTGTTTATGGTCAGCCGCTTGGCCTTTTTGGCCTCCAACCTGGGGAAGGTGATAGACAGAACACCATGTTCGTAGCTCGTGTGGGCCTTGTCCGTATCCAGTGAATCGGGCAGCCGGAGAGCGCGGCAGAAGGCACCTGCTCTGCGCTCCCGCATCAGGTAATCGGCATCCTGGCCCCCATCGTCGGCCTTGGTCTGACCCTTGATGGTTAATACACCGTCATCGATAGACACCTGGATGTCCTCAGGCTCGATACCAGCCAAGGATGCGTAGATGGTGAAGTCGTCGCCTTTCTTGACCACGTCAAGGGGGAGAGGCCAGCCTTCCATACCCCTGTGGACAGCCGTGTCCCCGGAGGATCCTCTCCAAAGCTTTTCCGTCGTCCGGAGCACGCTAAACGGTTTCCATTCCTGAATTACCATGTGATCGACCTCCTGAAAAAAATGGTTTCGTGAACTGATGGTGGGTTATTGGTATGGTGTTTCCTAGAGAACTTGACGTAACCGGTCGCTGTTCTGATGTTCGAAAAAGTATTCACGAACACCTGCGAGCGGGATTCGGTAGCACCAAGTCGCTGTTTTCGACTCTTGGTTTTCGGGGCTGATCAAGGCTTGTTCTACTATGTCCGCTATCTCCTGAGCTAATTCGCTTTCCGGGTCTAGGGGCTCTTCGATAGGACTCTTCAGTTCTGGTTTCATCATCACTTGACCTCTCTTAGTGGGTAGCATCATTACCTCCTTGTGTTTCTTCCATCAGGACCCAACAGTCGCAGGGGGGCCGCGACTGCCGGGTCTGCCGTTGGAATTGGCGTAGGAGAACCAAATTCCTCGGCTCGGAGGGTTGCTGCCGCTACGGAATAATCTCCCTTTTTCAGCTTCCCAATATCTCTGAATCGCAGCATCGATGGCCCGCACCTTACCCCAGGTTCCAGGAGGTCTAGCAAGCCGATGAATCGCCGTGGGACCCGATATTGGCCCAGAGGTCCTACGTCATCCATCATTCGCAACCTTGCGTTGCGGAGGTCGCAGACTAAGCAGCTATTATTTGAGCGTCTCTCTCCGGCGTGTCCGGGGTCTCGTCACTCAGGTCCGCCAAGTCCGTGAGAAATCCACATTTAAGACAGCTCAAGTACCAACCGAATACATCGTCCTTTTCGACAATATCCCCATGGCATCTAGGACACCCTTTAAAGAAATTCATCTCGTCCAACCTGCACTCTAGGCAGCTACCGCTGGATTTCATGCTGCCCGAACTTGAGACGTATACATCTTATGTCTTGATACAAGTCATGTCAATCAGGCGCTTTTATATATATCATATTTATTGCTTTATTCACTGTAGGCGTTCAGCGATAATGGGACACTTTTAGGGGGATAAAAACATGAGGGAGATGGGGTGTATGGACTCCTGGTGCAGGGTATAGATTTACCCCACCGAAACCACCGCCGCTATCACAAAGCCCTTGGCAACGTAACGCCCGATGACGTCCTACACGGAAGACGGGAGGATATCCTGATCAAGAGAAGAGAGGTGAAAGCCCAGACCCTAGCTAGCCGCAAACGCTACAACCGCCTGTTGCGGGAGTCCAACAACACCGCCATTTCCCCCTGATCTCTCCTTTACGAAAGTGTCCCACTTTTGCTGGTTGCCAACACAATCCCGCGTGCGTGCTCACTTTAGTGAATACGAAGTAATGTCAGGTCGCGGTCAGCAGTTACCTGGGTGGCGTGTTCTCAATCAGCAACATTGGGATATTTCAGGCTCTGACTTAGCGGAAACAAGAGATCTCTACCACCTATTCAACACGCCGCGCACTATAACTAAGCGGCCGTCATGAATACCAGTAATCCCACAAGAACTGAGGCCAGGCCGAGCGCTTGCCTGGGAACAAGTCTCTCTTGAAAGAAAATTACCCCCCCGACCATGGGGATAATCGGATAGATAGCGAACCCAGCAGCGACCAAGGACACCGACCCGGCCTGCGCCCCCATGGCGTAGGCAGCTAAACCAGTGAACTGAAGGATCCCTACAATGGCCGCAACAAAAACGAGGGTGAGGGAGGGCGACCACAACGGCATACTTCGGGTGGCTCTTTGGACGGGTACAAGAATCGTCAAGCTGACAACGCGTACCAAGTAGATGGGAAGGAACCATCCGAACTCCTGAGACAGGGCGCCGATCCCGAATACGAATAGCCCAGAAGTGACCATCGTAAGGAGAGCGTACGAAACACCCTTACCCAAGTGAAGCCTACCCAGAGACGGGCTATCAACAGTCATCGAGGCGAGCACGATCCCGATGATAGCAATTGCTATCCCCAAGACTTGTACCGGGCCTAGATGCTCTCCAAGAAACAGTACAGATAAGAGAATAACGAGAATAAGATGTGCGGAAACAATGGGGCTTACCAAAGCAACAGGTCCTGCCTGGAGTCCTTTGTAAAATGTGACCAACCCACTGAGAATAAGGACGCTCAATCCGCCGAGGAGGGCCAAATACGTGAGAGGAATAGCGTGCAGCTCTGCGCCTAGTAGCAGATACGGCGTGGCTATGACAACAGCCGCGATATGAGTCCATAGCATCAGACGGATGATGCCCATTCTTCTAACGGCGACAGCAGCTATGAGGTCAGCGGCCCCTAAGACAACCGCCGCCATTAATCCCAGGGAGAAGCTTTCAAGCACCACGTTGCGTTTCCTACTATGAATTTTTTATTTCAGGTTCCTAGCATTCGCTTCCTTGAAGAGGGTGGCGGCCACGGATTTTCAAAAACCAAGACCCGGACAGGGAGGCGAAACTCATACCGGATCCATACGGACGTTCCTTTGAAGGACGACACTAGCAACGCAGCGGTTAGCGAACTCCTGGTGGTTCTTGGCTGGAAGCAGGGCCGAAGGCAGGCAAAAGGCACTGAAAAGAGCAGGGGATGAAAAGTAAACGTATCTGACTTAGATGGGGAAGCCTCAGAACTTCAGCATTTGCTTGGGAAGTGTTTCCGCCAATGCGAAGTAGATGATGGTAAGTTTCCGTTGGGTACGCGCTATAACTGCGTTATGCATTAGATCAATTAGTTACTTGGAATGGCCTGAGCATGGTCAGGCCGCCCTTGGTTCCTTGAGAGGTTCTGGCTTATTCCTTACTTGCCTGTATTTCTCCTCCACCTCTCTCTGGCAACCACACTGGATGCAACTCAAGTACCAACCGAATAGATCGTCCTTTTTGACAATATCCCCATGGCATCTAGGACACCCTTTAAAGAAGACCATCTCGTCCAACCTGCACTCTAGGCAACTGCCACTGGATTTCATGCTGCCCGAACTTGAAACGAATTACATCTTATGGCTTGATATATATCATGTCAATCTATCGCTTTTATATATATCATATTAATTGTTCTATTCACATCGCAGCGCTTATCTAAACATACTCCGACTGTATGATTATCAGTTGACATTACGTCTGGATAGATGATATAAATCGATATACTCTATACGACCTAAGAGCTAGCCGAAAAGGGTGGTGAGCTTGACACAAAGACGGGGACTATACATCATCAGCGTTGCGGCTGATATCCTGGGAATGCACCCGCAGACGCTGAGAAAATATGAACGGGTCGGATTCATCGCACCGCCCCGCGCTGGTACACTCCGACTTTATTCCGACGAAGACATTGCCCAACTGCGGTTGATAAAGCATTTCGTGGAGGACCTAGGGCTCAACCTCTCGGGTGTCGAGTTGGCTCTGAAACTGACAGCAAAGCTGATAAAAGTACGCACGCAGATCATTTCTCAGGGCGAGG
>Ga0208571_1000832_pt1 | contig 10446 bp, 8 predicted proteins | sample DeeseametaMP0103_FD_184223 | JGI IMG/M metagenome (GOLD analysis project Ga0208571, IMG submission 184223) | Marine microbial communities from the Deep Atlantic Ocean - MP0103 (SPAdes) | ecosystem: Environmental > Aquatic > Marine > Oceanic | place: Atlantic Ocean | collected 2010-12-22
GGCCTCAACTAGCTGGATCCGTGGTGGTGATCGGAAATGCGCCCACCACATTGTTTAAGTTACTGGAAATTCTCGCAGAAGGAGTTGAGCCTCCAGCTGTTATTTTGGGCTTCCCAGTCGGCTTTGTCGGTGCGGCGGAATCGAAAGAATTGCTGGTAAAACAATGCCGGGAAACCGTGCCTTTTTTGACACTTTCCGGTCGACGCGGCGGGAGCGCAATGGCGGCGGCGGCGGTTAATGCAATTGCAAAATATGCTGAAAATTGAGGGGGGTTATTAGCCCTTAGTTAAAGAAATTTTGATCCGTTTTTATCCGTGTTAATCCGTGGCAAAGTTTAAAACAAATATTTTGATCCGTTTTTATCCGTGTTAATACGTGGCGAATAAAAGCAATAGTTAGAGATAAAATGCCTGATATTACAAAAAAATGGCTTCGCGTAATTGGAATTGGTGAGGACGGTTGGGACGATTTAGCAGCCGACTCCAGAGAGTTGCTCTATGAATCAGAAATTGTACTGGGCGGTGAGCGTCACCTGAAAATGCTTCCGGAGGACTGGGAAGGGGAGCGCATCGTTTGGTCTTCGCCGATTCGGGAGGCGGTTTCAAAAATTGTGAGTTGGCGACCCTCTGAATCCGGGAGCGTTAAAAAAGTCGCGGTAATGGCGAGTGGTGATCCGTTGTGTTACGGAATCGCAACCAAACTGTTACGGTATTTGCCGATTGAGGAAATGTGGATTAAGCCTGCTTTGAGCACTTTTTCACTAATTTGTTCGCGGGTCGGTTGGTCACTTCCGGATGTTGAGACGCTGACGATTCACGGTCGTCCGGTGGAAATGCTGCATCCGTTTGTACAGCCCGGCGCAAAATTACTCGTGCTCAATAAAGATGAGGGAAGTCCTAAACAAGCGGCAGAATTACTAACCGCACGAGGTTTTGGTAAAAGCGAAATCACGGTTTTAGAACATCTGGGCGGCAGTAAAGAAAGGCAATTTTCAGGTCAAGCTGATTCTTGGAGTCATCCTGAAGTTGCCGCTCTGAATACCATGGCGCTTGAGTGTATTCCAGACGCGAACGCAAACGTTCTTGCCAGAATTCCGGGACTTCCGGACGACGCATTTTTACACGACGGTCAACTGACCAAGCGTGGAATCCGAGCGATCACACTGTCACGTTTGATGCCGATTGTCGATCAAGTTTTGTGGGATGTTGGAGCTGGTTGTGGTTCGGTGGCAATTGAATGGATGCGTACCAATCCCCGCTGTAAAGCAGTTGCAATTGAAAAATCGGAGTCCCGTTTAAAACTGATTCAACAAAACGCCAGTGAGTTGGGCGTGCCAATGCTAAACATAGTTTCCGGAAATGCACCTGAAGCTTTGAATAATTTACCTGCGCCTGACGCAATTTTCATTGGCGGTGGACTCTCTGCTGGAAATATGCTGGAAATTTGCTGGAATGCGCTCAAGCCGGGAGGTCGTTTAGTCGCCAATGCAGTCACGCTCGAAAGTGAGCAAAAATTGCTCCAGTGGCAAAATGAAAATGCCGGAAAGTTCGCTGCCACGGGAGATTTAACTCGTTTGGCTGTTTCTCATGTGGAAAAAATTGGAAAATTTCAGGGATGGAAAACATTGCGTTCTGTGACTCAACTTGCTGTTATTAAAAAATATTAACTAAAAATATTTTGCCACAGATGTCCGCGGATGTTCACGGATATTCTTCCCGCTTTTATCTGTGCTGATCGGTGGTTAAAAATGATGGTCCCGTAAAAAGTCATAATTACACCCATGTTTGTCATTCCCGCGAAAGCGGAAATCCATTATTTCAGATACTTACAAGTTCCTGGATTCCCGCTTTCGCGGGAATGGCAACTAATTACGAATGCATCAAAAATAGATGATACAAAGAAACAAGGATAAATCTGGTATTCTTTACGGAATAGGTGTTGGCCCCGGTGATCCGGAATTGTTAACTCTTAAAGCCCATCGTTTGATCAACGATTGCGACATTCTGGCTTATCCCGCACCAGAAGTAGGTGAAGGACTGGCGCTTGAAATTGTGCGTCCGTTACTGAAAAACGAAACGGAATTTCTGCCGTTGCGGCTGCCGATTGCGGTTTCTCCTTTTCCGGCACAGCAGGCCTACGATCAAGCAGCAAAATTGTTGGAAGTTCCCTTGGAAGAAGGAAAAAGAGTTGCGGTAATTTGCGAAGGCGATCCATTTTTTTACGGATCATTTATGTATTTATTTGAGCGCCTTTCAGGGCGATTTCAGACGGAAATCGTTCCCGGAGTTTCTTCGCCAATGGCTTGTGCCGCAGTTTTAAAAGTGCCGCTTGTTTCACGGAATGAAGTTTTAACTATTTTACCGGGTCCCCTGGAAGAAACGGAATTGGAACAGTGCTTGTTAAAAACAGATGCTGCGGTGATTATGAAAGTTGGGCGGCATCTGCCTAAAATCCGAAGGGTGCTGCGGCATCTGAGACTTGAGCACTGTGCACATTATGTGGAGCACGCGACCATGCACAATCAGCAAATCATTCCAATTGAAAACCTTGAAGCCCAAAATGTCCCCTATTTTTCCATGATTCTCGTGCGTAAAATTAAAAGTCACGTCAGATCCGGTGCCGTATGAGTCAACGAATTGTGGTATTTTGTCTGGGAACAAGCGCCATCGCACTTGCTCAGAAAATAGCAAAACACTTAAACGCAGAATTGCACGGAAAAGCAGATCGTTTTCATCCGGAAACTGTATTGCCTCCGGAAGTATCTGCCGCATCAAAAGTTACGCTGCCGGAAATTGATGTTTTTTTCACAGACGCAATGGAACACCTTTCGACTTTGTTTCGTGATGGTGTGGCAATTGTCGGTGTTTGTGCTTCAGCAATTTTAATCCGTGGTGTTGCAAAATCATTGCAAGACAAACAAAACGAACCACCTGTTATTTCGGTGGCGGATGACGGCAGTACAGTTGTTCCGTTGCTTGGCGGACATCATGGCGCAAATGAAATTGCAAGGAAAATTGCTAAATTATTGGGTGTAAAACCGGCGATCACTACCGCCGGAGATTTGCGGTTTGGTATTGCGTTGGACGAGCCTCCGGAAGGTTTTGTGTTAGCTAATCCGGAAGATATGAAACTCTTCACTGCCGAATTATTGAACGGTGAAACGGTTACGCTTTCTTCGGAAAACAAATCCGCTCCGGCTTACATGAAGGGGTTTTACGAATGGATACGCGGAAGCCGACTGCCATTTTCAGAAAAGGCAAAGCTCCGGATTTCGCTGTCTGCGGATGTCATTTCCGGAAGTGCAGAACATTTGGTTTTTAATCCTGCACCAAAACATGCTGAAAAAAATATTGCTGTTGGAGTAGGATGCGAGCGTGGAACGGAGCCGGAAGAATTGATTTCTCTCGTCCGGAAAACATTGCGGGAAAATGAAATTGCTCCGGAAAGAGTCGCGCTTGTCGTTTCGCTTGAGCTAAAATCCGATGAATCCGCAGTTCATGCATTAGCGGATAATTTTGCATGTCCCGTTCGATTTTTTAACGCAGCGACTTTAGAAGCACAAACTCCTAATCTTCAAAATCCTTCGGAAATTGTTTTTCGGGAAGTCGGTTGTCACGGAGTAGCCGAAGGCGCGGCACTGGCGGCAGTTGCGGTTTCCGGAGATTCTGCATCAAACGGAAAATTACTCGTAGCAAAAATTAAGTCTGCCAAAGCAACGTGTGCGGTTGCAGAATCTGTTGATTTACTTGATCCAAACAAAATAGGACGGGGCCAAGGTGTTTTGTATGTCGTGGGAACAGGACCGGGAACACCCGAATGGAGAATTCCGGAAGCTGAAAAAATGCTCCGGAAAGCTACCGACTGGGTTGGTTATGGACTGTATCTTGACTTGATTTCAGATTTACGCAACGGACAGGAATTGCACCGTTTTGATTTGGGTCAGGAAGAAGTGCGGGTGCGGCACGCCTTGAATTTGGCCGCTCAAGGAAAAACAGTCGCCCTCGTTTCATCCGGAGATCCTGGAATTTACGCAATGGCGACACTGGTTTTTGAATTGCTGGAATCCGGAAGGTCCAGTTCCAATGAAAAATCTGGTTCCGCTGGAGATTCTCCTGCAGAATGGCAGCGGATCCGAGTCGAAACCACTCCGGGAATTTCTGCCTTGCAAGCGGCGAGTGCCAGAATTGGCGCACCGCTTGGTCATGATTTTTGTACAATTTCACTTTCGGATCTACTCACTCCGTGGAAAACGATTGAACGCCGGATAAATGCCGCAGCCGAAGGAGATTTTGTGATTGCTTTTTACAATCCGGTTTCGAAACGTCGTACGACGCAACTGGCTCAGGCAAAGGAGATTTTATTGAAACACCGACCTGCGGAAACGCCTGTTGTTCTGGCCCGGAATCTTGGACGCGAAGAGGAAGAAGTGAGGGTGATTTCGCTGGATAAGTTGGACCCAACTCAAGTTGATATGCTGACGGTGGTTTTGGTTGGATCAAGTCAAACCCGCCGACTGCAGTTGCCAAACGGCGTTCTTAGGGTTTATACGCCGCGTGGTTATGCGGATAAATCCAATGCCTGAAAAATAGAATTATTACCATTTAGCATTTTCATAATGTTCCAAAATATGCTGATCCTTTGTGATCAAAACACTGTTGTTAATTGCGGCATTTGCGACAATGATTCTGTCAAACGGATCACGAGTCCATGATAAAGACATGGCTTTGCTGATAATTGTATTAAAGTTTTTGTCGCAGATTTTCAGGCCAATACTGGAAGCCAAATTTGAAATGATTTTTTCAGGTTTGGCTGCAATACGTTTTATTTCAAGTAAATATTGTAATTCTAAACAAACAATCGCAGAAATATTAACTTCGTATTTTTCAATTAAATTTTCAACAGAATTACTAAATTTTATTCTGTTTTCTGCACACAATCGAACAACCACATGCGTGTCAAGGTAGATCAAGATTGACCTCCTTTTCCCAGCTAATATTTACGAGGTCTTCCGGATCGCCAATAATTACACCGGGTATTGGGACCAGATTATCAAGTTTTCTCTTTTTATTGACCGGAATTATTTTTAATTTTTGATCACCTTTTTTTATTTCAAGCGGAATGCTTGTTCTTAATACTTCATCAAGGAGATTGTAAATATTGCTTCTCAGTTCAGTGGGAGTTACAGTTTTCATAGTTGATTTTTAAATTAGATGAACGTACGTAATTTAAATTATGTACGTACATTATAAAAATATTATCTATTAAAGTCAAGAAACATATTATGACAGTACACTTTATAGGAGCAGGACCGGGCGCACCGGATTTGATCACAATTCGCGGACGTAACTTAATTGCCAAATGTCAGGTTTGTCTTTACGCCGGCTCGCTGGTTCCAAAGGAAGTGGTGGCTTTTGCACCGCCGGGGGCGTTGGTACGGGACACAGCACCGCTGAATTTGGATGAAATAATTGCAGAAATTAAAACTGCGCATGATGCGGGAAACGATGTGGCGCGTGTGCATTCCGGAGACCCTTCAATTTACGGAGCGACTGCCGAACAAATGCGGCGGCTGGATGAACTTGGAATCCCCTATGACGTAACTCCCGGAGTTCCGGCATTCGCAGCGGCGGCGGCGGAATTAAAACAGGAATTGACTCTGCCCGAAGTCAGCCAGACGATCATTGCCACCCGCACAACTATGCATGCTTCCGCCATGCCGGAAGGTGAAGAACTCGCAAAGTTGGCTTCAATCGGGGCAACCCTGGTCATTCATTTATCAGTACGAAATATCAAGTTTGTGCAGGATGAACTGATTCCGCATTACGGTCAGGATTGTCCGGTTGTGATAGCCTATCGGGTGACATGGCCGGATCAACAGTTCATTCATGGAACACTCGCCAATATACGAGAAAAACTGCGAAAATCAAAAATCAGCCGAACCGCTTTGATTTTAGTCGGTCAAGTTTTTGATGAGCATAATTTCCGCAACAGCGCCCTTTACGATCCACAACATGTGCATGTTTTAAGGCCAAAGAAAAAATCAGTAAAAAAATGAACAGCAATTTTCATATTCATTTTGATCAGTTTTTGAATGCATCATGCCATGAGCCAATTTTTTTCCAAGACTCATCACACTCAGATAATGTTATTTAGCTTCCAAAAACTTGATCCATGAGCTCCTTGATTCAACGTCTAAATATTTACTTTGAAGTACTACCGGAAAGGCTGCGTCCGTGGCGCTGGTGGGTGTTGCTGCTGTACGTGATCCTTATGTCCTTTCTGGCGGCAGGGATTCCGCGTTTTGCCTTCACCTGGGCGAATGATGATATGTTCGGCAAAGATGATCCTGTTCAAATTTCGCTGGACAGGATCAAGGAACTCTTTGGGGGTACGGTCACTCTTGGTATGGTTTACCGACCAGTGGACGGCGAGCTTTTTTCAGCGAGAAGTCTGGGAGCTTTGCGGAACATCCACGATGTTTTGGATACGGAAGCCGAACGAGGCGCAGATGATCCGGAAAATTCTCTGCGGCTTCTGTATGAAGTTGAATCCCTGATCAATGTCACCTACATCGAAGTTGATGGAGACAGCATCCGTTTTCGCGATTTCATCGGTGAGGAACTGCCTTCAAGTCCGGAACAGAGTCGGTTGCTGAGGGAACAAGCCCTTAAAGAACCGGAGTATCCGCGCGTTCTGGTTTCTGACAACATGGAGTATGGAATGCTGGTGCTGCGGACAAACATCAATGCTGTTCCACTCGTAGAGGATGAGTTCGACGAACTGGAAGGCTTTGATGAAAACGAGCTTGAAGAACAGGGCGAACAGGTACAGCAATTTATCGAGCACGGCCTCGAGGATTATGCGGATTTTGAAAAGCAAGTCTGGAACTTGCTGACTCAAGAACGGTTTCGCAAGGACCTCGTGTTCATGCATCCGAGCTGGGGGGCTTTCTATCAGAACGACGTCTGGGCTGTGGAATATCAGCGGGCTCTCGTCATCTCGCTCCTCTTCAGTCTGTTGCTGACCTGGTTGCTGTTGGGCTCATTACGCGCGGTTATCTGGCCGATTCTGATTTTCGTTTCAAGTATTGTTGGAGTTCTCGGTCTGGCAGGTTGGACTGGCTGGCCCATCGATCTTTCGCTCTACATTGCCTTCGGGCTGGTCAGTGTGGCCGCGATTGCCGACGTGGTACACGTATTGTCAGGATACCTGTTTTTTCATCAGCAGGGTCAAAATCACAGAGAAGTGATGCGCTCCGTTTTCAGCAAAACTGCGCTGGCCTGCTTGCTTACAAGCATAACCACCGCCATCGGCGTTTTTTCCCTCTTTTTCATCAAGCTGCGTGTAATACAGACGATGGGCTTGCTGGGTGGTATCGGAGTGATGTTTGCTTTCATGCTGACCATCATCCTGCTCCCCGTCCTGTTGAACTGGTTCCCGCCACGTCCTGTGAGAAGCAATGAAAAGCCTAAAGTCACTCTGCTTCTGCGGATCGTAAAGCGTATGCTTAATGGAATCGAAAGAATGAGTGCGGATTATCCGAAGACAGTTATTGTCTTTTTTGCAGCAAGCGGGATGTTGCTGATTCTGGGAATAACACGGATTGAAATCGACACGGTATTTTCGGAATACTATCCGCCTGATTCGCCAGTACGCAGGACGATAAGTCTAATGGACGAGCAGTTTCTCGGTACCGGAAATATGGAAATCCTGCTTGAAACTGAAACGGAAGGAGTTTTTCGAGATCCAGAGGTGCTACTTGCACTGGAAGAAGTCAAGCAATGGCTTGAGACACGCTATCCGGAACTGATTACTCATAACTGGACGCTGAATAATCAGCTCAAACAGACTCACCGTAAACTGCTGGAAAATCGTGAAGAATACTATACTGTGCCTGACAATCCTGAACTGGTGTCGCAGCTTTTGGTACTGATCGAAGGGGGAGATTACGAAAACCTGGAACGATTGGTTTCACTGGATTATGCAAATGCGCGGATGAGCGTTTCACTGAAAACTATCGGTTCGAAAAAGTCGGTTGAACTGCTCAAGGTTATTCAACCTGGAATTGAACAAATTCTCTCACCACTGAAGGAGCGCTATCCTGAAATGAAAATAACATTAACCGGCGGAGTTGGAGCCTGGGCCAGGGTTTTTGACGCGATCAGTTGGTCACAGATACACAGTTTCGGACTGGCATTCCTGATTATCTCGCTGATCATGTTCGGCATTTTCGGATCACTGAAACTAGGTTTGGTGGCAATTCTGCCGAATACTTTTCCAATGCTGACAGTGTTTGGGCTGATGGGCTGGCTTGACTTTAATCTTGATATTACCACACTGATGACTGCCCCGATTATCATCGGAATCGCAGTAGATGACACGATCCATTTTATCACACACTACCGACTGTCCCTGCTCAAGGGAGCAAGCATTTCCGAGGCGATCCATGCCACACTCCACGAAGTAGGGCAGGCAATCATTTTCACAACTTTGATCTTGATGTCGATTTTTCTCTTCTTTATCCCGGTGAGTCACGTTGGTGTTTCACGCTTCAGCATCCTCGCCGTGATCGCGATCTTTTCGGCTCTGCTTGCAGATCTGTTTTTGCTTCCGGCACTTTGCCGCGTATTGCGGGTACGAGTTTAGTTAAGGGAATAATCGGCACTCACACCGATTTGTTTTGAACTACCCAGTCCAAAACTTGATTTACTTTCCAGCAAGCATTTGATAAATTCTCTTCCGGTCTGTCAACCATCAGTACCGGAATTTCCAATTTACTGGCCGCCTCAATTTTTGTGTATGTTGAATCACCGCCACTGTTTTTTGTGACAAGCAAGGTGATACCATGCTGGCGAAACAAGGCAAGTTCATTTTCCAAAGTGAAAGGTCCGCGTGCTTGTAAAAAAATCGCATCCGGCCAAGCGGGAGTTCCATTTTCTGACACAACGTTTTCCGGCACATCCACCGTGCGCACCACAAAATGACATTCCCTGCATTGCTGAAAAAGCTCTAAGCCTCGATTTCCTGTTGTCAGGAAAACTATGTTCTTTGATATTCCGGAGTTAGAATTTAAGAACTCAGAATTCAAATAATCAGCGGCTGCGCCCATATCCGTGACTTCGATCCATTGATCTCCGGAATGTTTTTCCCAGGGCGGACGAGTCAAACGTAAATAAGGCAAACCAAGTTCCGTTGCGGCCGCAAGTGAGTTTTCGCTGATTTGTATGGCATAGGGATGGGTGGCATTTACCAGCAACGAAATTTTTTCCTGCAGCAGATATTTCCGCAATCCGAACTTTCCGCCCGCATCGTAAGCTTCCGAAAATCCTCCGATCCGTACTTCACCTGCTGGAAGTTTCGGATTCCCTGTGACTCCTGCCAGTGAGGTGATGACGCTTAATTGTTCTGAAGAAAATTCTGAAACCAGTAGTTCAGCCAGTTCGTATGCTTCACGGGTTCCGCCCAGAATTAAAAGTTTTACAGGCATGTGATAGAATATATTTTGCTACGGATTAACGCGGAAGATCACGGAAAAAAATATATGCCGCGGACAAGCACGGAAGTTAACGGACAAAAATTACAAAACAGATTCGTGTCATCAGTGGCCTTTTTTAGTGTTCATTTTCGGCTTCACCAACAAGTTCTCCCTGCCGATTTATTACTAGTATTTTTAGTTGGGTTTCAGTATTGCGCAATGCTTTTCGAACAACAAGGCAGGCTTGTTCCGCGATTCTGTCCGCAAGCGGGAGTCCGGCTTTTTGTGCCAGTTGCAGGACTTCGTTTGCAGTGTTGGCGGATTTGGTTTGCTCACATAGTTCTTGATTGGCACCAAGTATTTTTAGTTGTTCTGCCAACTTCATAAAATCCACTTGACTGCGTCCGGAGTGTAAATCAAGATGACCTTGCGCCAATTTGGTAAGTTTTCCGAATCCACCTCCGATTGTTAGTTTCGGTAAAGGATGTTTGCGGAAATATTTCAAAAGTCCGCCCGCAAAATCTCCCATATCGAGCATGGCTTCGTCCGGAAGTCCGTAGTGGTTTTGCACAAATTTTTCACTGGTGGATCCGGTACATCCGGCTACGTGAGGTAAATCGTTGGCGCGCGCGACATCTATGCCGCGGTGAATGGAATGAATCCAGGCGGAACAGGAATATGGGATGACAATGCCGGTCGTGCCCAAAATCGAAATTCCGCCCAAAATTCCGAGGCGCGGATTCCAGGTTTTTTTCGCTAACTCTTCACCTTTTACCACAGCAACGGTCAGGATCACATCTCCGGAATGCTTGAATTTTTCAGCAATTTCAGAAACCACTGCGCACATCATTTTCCTGGGAACAGGATTGATCGCGGGTTCTCCGATATCCAGCGCAAGTCCGGCTTTCGTGATCGTTCCCACTCCGGAACCTGCTTTGAAAACAACACCTGCTCCCGGAATTCCACGCCGG
>Ga0208571_1000834_pt1 | contig 10436 bp, 9 predicted proteins | sample DeeseametaMP0103_FD_184223 | JGI IMG/M metagenome (GOLD analysis project Ga0208571, IMG submission 184223) | Marine microbial communities from the Deep Atlantic Ocean - MP0103 (SPAdes) | ecosystem: Environmental > Aquatic > Marine > Oceanic | place: Atlantic Ocean | collected 2010-12-22
ACGAAATTATCATTCAATGCTCGCTTTAGCATTTACTATGATGTGGCTACCAATGTGGGCTGATTGATATATGTACTACAAAGATCAACAGCCCCTAGTATATCAACGACATCTTTTTTACGATAGAGCCCCTGTGTTTTAATCTGTTTCATAATGAATTTTATAATTACACTCTCTTTAATGGCTTGATTTAATTACTGCAATAAAGAGCGTAGATTGCTAAACTTACCGGCAATTTCAATCACAAGGATCTGAGCTTTGCGAAACAAATTTTTTATACTCTCTTCGCTTTTTTGTGCAATGAGTGCCCCTGTTTATGCTGAACCCCGGGTTAAACCTGATGATTTTGGGTTAAGAGCGGGTATCCAGCAACTCGCCGATGCAGGTGTTATTTTAGCCCCGGTAACGACTTACCCGTTAATGTGGAAAAGCTTTATTGCTGATATCGATAATGCCGGACTAGAGCAATTATCACCTCGCTTACAAGATGCGTTATTGCGTGTAAAACATCGTTATAAGTCAGAAAACAGTGGTTCACATAGTGTTCAACTTTCTGCATTTGCCAGCTCAGACCCATTAGCGACCACCAGCTTTGGTGCAACGAATACCCAAGAGTCAGAATTAACAGCAGCCTATGCTTACCTAGGACATAACTTTGCAGCTAAAATTGCGCTTAATCACCGCAGTGATGGCAAAAACTGCTTAGTCAACGGTAAAACAACAGACGATATAGTTAACAATGAGCAAGCACTGACTGACTGCAATGATACCTCACTTGATGATAGCTATTTAGCGTATCGTTTGGGTAATTGGATATTTAGAGCCGGTGCGGTTGAACAGTTTTGGGGACCAGGCGTTGATAACAGTCTAATTATGTCTGGTAACGCCAAACCACTTCCTGCAATAAGTATCAGCAGAGAACAAAGCAGTGCATTTGAAACACCTTGGCTGAGTTGGATTGGTCAGTGGAGCTTTACTGCACAAATGGCTAAACTTGAATCAAACCGCGTTATTCCTGATGCGTTATTGTGGAGCACTCGGGTTAACTTTCGCCCCGTTCAACAATTAGAAATAGCACTGAGCTGGTCAGCACAATGGGCTGGTAAGGGACAACCAAGCTCGGCTGGTGACTTTATTGATATGATTACCGGTGATACAAAATGTGTTGATGGCACTACTAATTGTGATAGCCAGTTAGAATCAAAAATAGGTAATCAATTAGCAGGTATTGATATTCGTTGGTCAGACACATTATTTAACCAACCTTATGCCGTTTATGCCAGCACGATTGGTGAAGATGCGAGCTCACAGTTTAAACCAGCTGATAGAGCGTACTTATTTGGCTTACAAACAACACATCGCGTTTACGAGCAGAATTTACTAGTCAACTTAGAATATATTGATACAGGTGTCTCTTGCTCTGCGGGGTCAACGACCGAAAACTGCTATTATGAGCACACAGATTATCAATCAGGCTATCGCTATCATGGCCGTCCTATCGGCTCTACTTATGATAATGATACGCAGTCACTAGTACTTACTGTACTTGGGCAACTCTCAAGCGGAACTGATTGGCAAGTAAAACTGCGTGATATTGACTATAACAGCGACAACCGCGACCGTTACCCTAATAATCCAGATTTAGGTAACTCAATCACAAAAACCGCATTTAGTTCTAAGCAGCTTGAAGTACGTTATAGAATGCTTGCCATGGGGGGGCGCTTAACCCTTGGCGGACTTGCCTCTAATAACGATGGAGCAGAAAACGATACGTCTGCATTTGCTAAGTTCGAATACAACTTTTAGTTTCATTAATAACATTAAAAAGAGGATAAACTGCAGTTTATCCCCTTTTTTTGATTAGCGAACTAGCTTTTTATTTTGCTAATCACTTTTGATGTTGAACAGCCATCTAAAAACTCAAGCACTTCGACTTTTCCGCCATGGCGCAGCACATGCTCCGCACCGGCTATTTGTTCTACCGTATAGTCGCCGCCTTTGACAAGAATATCAGGGCTTATTTGCTCGATAAGTTTTGCCGGCGTGTCATTTTCATCAGCACTTCCAAACGGGATAACCCAATCAACGGAGGCAAGTGCACTGAGGACCATGGCGCGCTCATCTAATGGGTTTATTGGGCGTTCTGGGCCTTTCAAACGAGCAATAGATTCATCATTGTTTAAACCAACCACTAATCTGTCCCCACGGGCTTTAGCTTGCGCTAAATACCGCACATGCCCTGCATGCAAAATATCAAAGCAACCATTAGTAAATACAATCGTTTCACCATTTTGCTTAGCAAATTCAATATGCTGCAATACGTCATCAAACGGGGTTTGATAATGCTCGCCAGTTGCTTGTAAGTATTGCCCCAGTTTTCGACTTAACTCTTCTGGAGAAACCGTAGCCGCGCCCAATTTACTCACCGCAATACCTGCAGCTAAATTAGCAATTTCTACCGCATCTTTAGGCATCATGCCCGCACCTAACATAACGGCAAGGGTTGCAATAACAGTATCCCCAGCGCCAGTTACGTCACTGACCTCAAGCTCTTGAGCTGCAAAATCATATTTTTCAGTGGCATTTATAAGCGACATACCTTGCTCTGAACGGGTAAGTAACATCGCCGTTATACCCGCATCACTAATGAGGTTTCGTGCACTACTTGCAAGTGTCTCTTCTGAGCCCACTTGCCCGCCTGCTAATTTAAATTCATTTAAATTAGGGGTTATATAATCAGCACCGCGATATAACTGTAAATCTGATGATTTAGGATCAACAAGTACCGTTTTACCTGCTTTTTTGGCCACACTTATCATCTCTTTTATCAGCGATAGCGAGCCTTTGTTGTAATCAGAAAACACTATAAAGTCGTAATCATTTAGCACAAGCTCTAATCGATTTAATAAAAGCTGGCTATGTGATTCGTTAAAAGTTTCTTCTAAATCTAAACGTACCACTTGCTGATGACGGCTAATTACACGCATTTTAGAAATAGTCGGTAAATCGCATACACTCACTAGCTGTGAATTTATTTTTTCACCTTCTAAAATATTTTCTAAAATTTGCCCACTTTCATCCTCGCCAATAAGGCCTAACAACCCCACTTTACCATCTAAACGGGCTATATTTTTAGCCACGTTAGCCGCACCGCCAGCCTTGTCTTCAAATTTACTGACTTTAACAACGGGTACTGGCGCTTCTGGTGAGATACGCCCTGAATCACCATACCAATAACGATCGAGCATCACGTCGCCCACCACTAAAATACGTGCTGCTGATAAGTTCTTTAGTAAAGATAAATCCATTACTGCTGCTCCACAACAACCATATCCATGGCTTCACATAACCAATGGCCAATAAACATGTGTGCTTCTTGAATACGCGCGGTCTCGTCGTTTTTGATAATAATAGGTAACTTTGCAATATCTTTTACTTGCCCGCCGTCACGGCCAGTAAGTGCAACCGTGAATGCCCCTATTTTGTTAGCAGCTTCTAATGCTAAATTAATATTTTTACTGGTACCTGATGTAGTTAAACCAATCACAATATCCTCAGGCTTACATAGCGCCTGTACTTGGCGCTCAAACACAGTATCAAAATGATAATCGTTGCTGTGCGCTGTTAAAATAGACGTGTCTGTGGTCAAAGCAATAGACGCTAATGGGCCTCGCTCTAATTTATAACGCACCACAAACTCTGCAGCTAAATGCTGAGCATCGGCAGCACTGCCGCCATTACCAAACCAAACAACCTTACCACCAGCTTGTAAAGCACTATGACATGCTTCTAGCAACTGCATTACCTCTTGATGATACGCCTCCATTGTTTCAAACAATACTTGATGACGGTTTAAACTTTCTAGGTAGCTGGTTGCCACTGAATCTATAATTGACATGAGATATTCCTCTTGGAACTGAAATGGCAGGAAAAATTAATTTCATTATTCCATAATTTTATAGCCAAATCACCTCTATATAACTAAATTAGATGTTTCACAGAAACTAAAATCAAAGGCTTACTGCATGGAAATCGTTTTTGTTATAAAAGTAACCATAAGCATTTCCTAAAATCATGAAACTGATGCAATAGCGTGATTTGAATGACATTGATTTAGTTTATACCCTAGTAAATGAACTCAAACCAACTTTTATACTTTGTATGTTTAGAAATAAGCCGTTTCACGATAAACTAGCTACAATTACCTTAAACAAAGCTCAGTATGGCACGCACTTTTTATTCACTTGCACTAATCATTATTAGCCCTTTGATCATATTTTATTTATATGTATTACGTGGTAAAAAAAATTCGGGTTATCGCGCGCATTTTAAAGAACGTTTTGGATTTGTACGTCGCTGTTTATTTTCTAATAAAACTAAACCTGTTGTTATTCATTGTGCTTCTGTAGGTGAGGTATTAGCAGCTACGCCATTAATTAAAGCGTTGCAAAATGAGCACCCGCAGCTCAATATTTTGATCACTTGTAATACCCCGACTGGCCGCGCACAAATAACAGCACAATTTAAAGATACCGTCGCTATTAGTTATTTACCTATCGATTTTCCTTTTGCCACTGCTCGATTTTTAAAACGCGTAAAACCGCAGTTACTATGTATTTTAGAAACTGAATTGTGGCCAAATATTATGGCTAATGCGCATAACAAAAAAATCCCGGTATTGGTTGTTAATGCGAGACTTTCTGAAAAGTCGCAGCAGGGTTATCAAAAGGTTGCGCAGTTAACTCACCGTATTATGCAATCTATTACTGCGTTAGCCAGTCATAATAAAACAGATGCAGAGCGTTTTATTACACTTGGGCTTGAGCCTTCAAAAAGCCATGTTACAGGTTCAATCAAGTTTGATATAAGCCCCAATCAAGAGCAACTTACAAAGGTGAGCGTGCTCAAACAGTACTATAATAGCCAAGAACGTTTTATATGGGTGGCAGGTTCTACTCACCCTATAGAGCATGAATTAATACTCGATGCCCACCAGCAGTTGTTAAAAAAGCAGCCTGATGCTTTATTGATTATTGCCCCGCGACACCCCGAGCAATTTGATAAAGTGGCTGAACTACTCACACAAAGTACTTTAAGCTTTAGTCGTCGTAGCCAAAATAATTACCAAAACGAACACGTTTTACTTGCCGATACGCTAGGTGAATTACAGTGTTTATACGGCGCGGCTAGTGTTAGTTATATTGGCGGTAGTTTGATTCGTCGTGGTGGTCATAACCCGCTTGAGTCAGCCGCATTTTCGGTCGGTGTAATAACAGGCCCTCACACGTATAACTTTGATCATGTCTATCCTGAGTTAACAAAGTTTAAAGGGGCATGCGTGGTAGAAAATGCAGATGAACTGGCACAACAACTCATTACCTTTAGCCAAAATAAAAAGGCATGCCAAACGCTCGGCACAAAAGCGGCGCAATGTGTTGCTAAAAACCAAGGCGCCATAAAAAAAACACTCACTATTATTAATCAATACTTAGAGCCAAAACAGTGACTAACATAGCTATTAGCCAAACCCGAGAATGGGTTTCATCCGTTATTGTAAAATATAACTTTTGCCCGTTTGCCCGTAAAGAAGTCGAAAACAACTGTATTCATTACATTGTAAGTAACGCTAAGACTATCGATGATGCTGTAATGGATATGCTTGAGCAATGTATCGAGCTTGACCGCGAGAGCGAACGAGAAACCACGCTAATCATGTTCGATAACGGTTTTAGTGACTTTGAAGACTTTTTAGATTTAGTCGATTTAGCAAATGCGCTATTGGTTGCACAAGGCTTTGAAGGTAAATATCAAATTGCTAACTTTCATCCTGATTATGTATTTGCCGATAGCAATGAAACCGATCCGGCCAACTACACAAATAGAGCACCGTTTCCTACCTTGCACCTAATTCGTGAAGCAAGTATGAGTGAAGCACTTGAAAACTATGACGAACCTGAGTCTATTCCTGAGCATAATATAAACTTAGCACGCCGAAAAGGCATTGATTTTTGGCAACAATTATTAGAGAACTGTAAAAAACCGAGCGTATAAGCTCGGCTTTTAATACCTTTAGTTGACCCATTAACTTTATTTTTTGACCCAGCTACCATTTACTTCAATATAATGGCCGCTTTGCGTTTTTTCGATTGTTTTTGCTGCTGCCAATGCCTCAACTTGTGCAAGTGACAAGTTATTCTTTTTAGCTAATTTTAAGTACTGTGCCTTACGTTTTTCGTTAACGTCATCAACAACCGCTTTTGCTTCTGTATTTTGTACAACTAATCCAAGGTAGCCTGAGCTGTTTTCACCAACTAAGCCTTGGCTTTTAGCTTCATCTAAACTCATAGCCCAAACTGAAAATGACATACAAACGGCACTGATTAGGGTTACTATATTTAATTTATTTTTAATATTCATATTCTAGCTCCTTAAAATAACTCACTGTCATCGCTAAATAAATTATCGAGCTCTTTATCTACTTTGACACGAATTTCATGATCAACCTTAACATTTAAATTAATAGTGATTGGCTCTTTAGCCGACACCTCAACACGATGCGTACACGCACTTAGCGCTGATATTGCTGCTAACGCGAGCAGCACTTTTATCGATAACGACTGTCTCATTGCCCATTTCCTTTTTGTGAAAATTGTTGCTCAACTTTTTGTGTAATTTCATCACTTAAACGCAGTGCCCGTAGAAGCGTAAATATGTTTTCTTCATGGTTGTAATTAAAGTTAACTTGCTGCTGCGCTTGCTGATTATAACCTTGTAAATTAACTCCAAGCTTTAACCAACCATCATTTTTAAGTACAACGCTGCTATTAAGCTTTTGAATATCTAAATCAGTCAATAACCCCAGTACAGGTTGCAACTCTTGCTGTTGCTGCATCACAGAATCAAATGCAGCATTATTGCTAATTTTTAAATTGCCCTCGCCTTGACTAAACAGACTGCCTTGGCTAATGTGCACACCATTTTTATTAACGCTCACCGGCAGTGTACCAGCCAAACGCCCTGTTAAAGTAATACCCGACTTATCATCAAGGGTGATCAGCTTACTTGCATCAATATTATTAAACGTTACAGTGCTAACTTGGGTTTCTTGTCCAAGCGTATAGTTATCTAATAAAAATGTACCGCCAAGCACATTACCTTCAACATTACTAACAAGCACATTATTGTTATTGACGAGCCATTGCCCTTTGAGGCCTTTAATAACTGCGCCCGCTCTAAACTCATTTAAATGAAAGGTAGTGGGTTTTACATTAAGCCTACCTGAATTAAATTCCCCGCTAAATACACTACTAAAATCACTTGCAAGGTAGTCATTATAAAGTCCACTTAATTGGCGAGTATCTATATCAATGGATGCCCTTTGTAAATTGACATCGCCACTAATATTGCCGTTAAAAGTACCTTTTGTCAGCTTAGCAAGTGGATAAAACTGATTAATAAAGGTGTTTAATGGCAACACACTTTGCGCTGGCACAATCACCTCAAACGGATGTGCCTGTGACGATATATGATGATTTACCACCAACTCAATATCATCTATAAACGCATGGTGCGACGCTTTAAGTGCACGGCTTTGTAATCCACTCGAGTCTATTTTTATATTATTCAGTCTTATATCAGCGCTATTAAGAGCCTTAATTTGCGTTTTCGCAGTTAAATGAGCAAATAACTCACCTACACCTAGGTTTGCTTTTGCCGTGAGACTATTATTTATATTGGTAAGTTTAAATTCTTTATATGCCGCATTTTTTAACTGATTAGTTAATGTAATTTCTGCATTTAATTGTTTATCCATTTTCGCGGTTAAACTACCTTGATAGTGCACTGCTTTTACATCAAAAGCTTCAAAGCTAGCAACGGAAAATTTACTCTGTGCGTACCCGATGGGTTTTGAGTCAATAAATTCACTTAATTCAAAGTAACCACTGAAATTAAGCGCATTAGCAGTAACAGGGATAAATGCGGGTAGCCTTTCAAGCTCAACGTTGTAATCACCTTTAACTTTAGTACCATTTAACTGAGCGCTTATATTAATGCTGTTTATATCTGGCGTGTTTATTTGAGCAGACACCTTTGCCTGAATATTATCAAGCAAAGCGTTAATAGTGAGGGCGGTATCTGTTATTAAAATATCAAAGTGTTTATTACCTTCACTCATCAAATTGATTACTGGAATACTCAGCTCCCCTTGTTCTATGCGAAGAGCTTGAGAAAGCTTAACCTGCCAATTTAAAGCAACTTGTTTGCTTACAAAATCTGCGTACTTACTTGGTGGAATTAACTCAGTACAGCGAGGGCTTAAATTAATTTTGTTATTAAGTGAACCGGTATCTAGGATTAACGCTTGGTTATTTAAATTAAAGCGAGTAGCCATCTGGCCAGTGGTTAATAAATTAAATTGGCATTGATCAAACGTATGAGCAAATTGAGCGCTAATCCCCCCGTTCAACTTAAGCTCAATCCCGTCAAAACTAAACACTTGTTGAGTATTAAAGTTAACAGCATCGAGTAAGGTGTTTTTAGTGTTTATTACCTGTTTTAACAAAATGTCATCAACTGCTAGCTGACCACTTATTTTATTGGTGGTTAAAATCGCACTCGCATTTATATCGCCCGTTACATTAAATTGATTTAGCGCAGGTTCTAATACACTAAATTTTAATGGTTTATTGAGCTGATTACTGTTTACTACAAGCTGTTTAATATTAATGAGTGGGCGATTTGAAGGTAGCGCTATCTCAAGCTGTTTAGCCGGTTGATTAGCGTTATCACTTTTAGGTAATGGATTGAGCGTTAATATTGCACTTTGAACACTGACATGCTTTGTACTCGCTGTAATATCAGAAAGTTGTAATTGTTGGTTTTGGTAATTTAAACACACAGTATCGGCATGTATATTTAACTTTGAGGTAATTGAAAAATCGAGGCAGCTTAATGTGACACCTGCTTTTTTAAGTTCAGGGGCAATGGCCCATTGTAGTAAAGGCAAGCGAAATACATACCCGAGTAATAATAGACTCAGTAAAAGAGTGCCAACAATTAAACCAATGCGCTTAAACATATTATCCTTACATGTTTTTTAATCACTATAATCAAAAAAGGCTGCACAAGGCAGCCTTTTTTATTTTACATCCAGATCATGAATCTAGTGTGTATATTAACCTACATTTTTACGCGCATTACGGAACATACGCATCCATGGGCTATCCTCTTTCCACTCATCTGGGTGCCAAGAGTTAGCAACAGTACGAAATACACGCTCTGGGTGTGGCATCATTACAGTTGCACGGCCATCTGTTGATGTAATACCTGTGATACCTTCTGGCGAGCCGTTCGGGTTCGCTGGGTATTGCGTTGTAGGGTTGCCGTAGTTATCAACAAATTTAACCGCTACAGTACCACTTGCAAGCGCTGCTTTTGTTGCTGCGTCGTTTGCAAACTCTGCATGGCCTTCACCATGAGATACCGCAATTGGCATCCGCGAGCCCGCCATACCATTAAAGAATACCGATGGATTCTCTTGTATTTCAACTAAGCTAAAGCGTGCTTCAAAACGCTCTGACTTGTTCGTTACAAAGCGTGGCCAATGCTCAGTACCTGGGATCAACTCTTTTAATGTTGATAGCATCTGACAACCGTTACATACCCCTAAGCTAAAGGTATCTTCACGGTGGAAGAAACTTTGGAATTGATCGCGTGCCATGTCATTAAACAGTATTGACTTAGCCCAACCTTCACCCGCACCAAGCACATCACCGTAAGAGAAACCGCCACACGCCACTAAGCCTTTAAATTGCTCAAGTGTTAAGCGCCCTTCTAAAATGTCGCTCATGTGCACATCAACCGCTGCAAAGCCCGCACGGTTAAATGCAGCTGCCATTTCTAAATGAGAGTTTACACCTTGCTCACGTAAAATAGCCATTTGCGGTTTAGCACCAGTTGCAATATATGGAGCTGCAACATCTTCATTTAAATCAAAGTTAAGTTTTACATTTAAGCCAGGATCTTTTGCGTCAAACTTAGCGTCAAACTCTTGCTTAGCACAATCTGGGTTATCACGACGCGCTTGCATTTGATACGTTGTTTCGGCCCAAATTGTACGAAGTTCAGTACGAGTATGATTAAGTACTGTTTGCTCACCACGATTAAACACGATGTTATCGTCGTTATTTAGCGAGCCAATCACATGACTAATTGCGGCAACTCCATGCTGCTCAAATACCGCATTTACAGCCTCTAAATCGCTATTCGCTACTTGAATTACAGCACCTAGCTCTTCGTTATAAAGCGCTTCAATATCAGAGCCTGTCAAAGTCGCTAAATCTACGGTTACACCGGTATGTCCGGTAAACGCCATTTCAGCGATAGTAGTAAACAAGCCACCGTCTGAACGATCGTGATACGCAAGTAGCTTGCTA
>Ga0208571_1000836_pt1 | contig 10424 bp, 14 predicted proteins | sample DeeseametaMP0103_FD_184223 | JGI IMG/M metagenome (GOLD analysis project Ga0208571, IMG submission 184223) | Marine microbial communities from the Deep Atlantic Ocean - MP0103 (SPAdes) | ecosystem: Environmental > Aquatic > Marine > Oceanic | place: Atlantic Ocean | collected 2010-12-22
CATCCTGGAGTTCCATTTCACCAGCTTGTACTTTATCATAAAGTTTTGGATTAAGGTTCTTAATTACCTCCAATTTCAACTCTTTATCCTTTTTTGCCAAATACGATTTTTTAACCATGTATTACTCTTCGATCTCTGCAATATTACACTCCACCAGCTCTAAATGTCTATAAACAAAAAAGCCCACTGCGCGGGGATTGATTATTAAAGGAATAAATATGCTATAATTCGAGCCAATAGGTAACATCCTTGCGACCTGAGCAAGAATCACTCTCTCAATCATAGACCAATAGTGGGCGTTTCTCGTGATCATGCGTTATAAACTATATATTTTCTATCTTGAATCACGCTGAGAATATTCAGCATAACCGCCATCAAGGCTGAAAACTGACGTAAAGCCATTATTGGCAAAATATTCTGCTGCGCCCACACTGTTATTACCATGATAACAATAAACTAGTAAAGGTGCGCTGCGATCAGCAGTCTCCATAAATTCTTCAATATTCTGATCGGTCAGATTGATCGAGTCCGGTATATTTCCCTCTTTATATGAACCATTATCCCTTATATCGGCAATAGTAACCTTATTATTTATTATTAATTCTTTTGCCTCACTTACATCAATACACTTATAACTTTGCATTTCATTACTCATATTAAACTGAACCTCCTACTTATTTACAATTTAATAACTAATTCATTTAAATGTTAACCTAGGATTTAGAAGTTCGTCCACATTTCATGTTGACAGGTACTGCGATATCAATTTTTTTAGGATATGGCCTGCTTTTATTGCTTTCATTTTTAGTAAATTCACTTTTAGTAATTTTTACTCCAACATTTAGATTCCACTTCTTTTCCTCACCAATTGTAGATAGTGCCTTCCCGGAATAATCATGGGCCGGATATACAATTGTATTATCCGGATAGCAGAACAATTTCTTTACTACATTGTCATACAATAGACCAGCAGATCCCCCTTGGAAATCAGTTCTGCCAGTCCCACCTATAAATAAAGTATCCCCGGTAAATAACATTCCACATGTATAATAACATACACAACCTGAAGTATGACCAGGAGTATGAATAGTTTTAATATCAAATTGTCCAACTTGAATAACATCTCCATCTTTTAATAGAACATCAGCACCATCAACACCAGACTCAGACCCATAATATATCAGAACACCAGTTTTCTTGCGTATTTTGTAGGCTGCTGTTATATGATCGGCGTGAACGTGGGTCTCTAATATACCCAAAAGGTTCAAGTCCAGTTTTTCTATGGCATCCAAATCCCTATCCATCTGTTCTAGGACGGGGTCAATTATAACAGCTTGCTTTTTTACTGCATCAAAAAGTAGGTAGGTATACGTAGATGTTTCACAATCGAAATATTGTCTTGTGTTTATAATGCCAGTTTTCCCCTTTCAGCAATTTGGTATTTTTAATTAAAATATTGCGAAACTACTTCTTTCCCTTTGTGGAGTATTGGATCGCCATCCCCTAATAGTAGGTGCTTGAAATCTAAATTCTGTAAAATTCTTATCCCTGCTTTAGCCTTTAGTATATCATCATACTTTTCTTCAGGCATAAGTGTAACTGTACCTGGTGGTTTACCGATTAGGGCATCACCAAGAAATAGGATTTTCCGATCTGCCCAAAAAAGGGCGGTTTCACCAGGCGACTTATTATCAGGAATAACCACAGCTTGTAAAAATCCGGCAATCATATCACCATGATTAAAATTACGGTCACTGACTATAGCATTACGTGGGATGTCATTTGTATTCATCTGAATCTCGGCATGGAATTTCTTTTGAAATTCTTCACTCCAGCGGATATGATCCCGGTTTGTAATAATAATATGTTGGACAAACCCCAGCGATTCCATTTGCTCCAAATCTGAGTCGCTGGCTTGCGGTGGATCAATAACTACATTCCCAAACAAAGGATGCTGCGAAACAATAAAATGACCATTAAAATTGAGTTTCTTTTCCTCCGAATACACAGACCAGGTATAAACATCTTTAAGAATTTCATCCACTTTTATTTTCCTTAGAATCCAACTTTATTAACTAGATATCAGCATAACTGTCTACCATAATTATCCATTAATTAAAACAATGGAAAAAGTTATTTAATTCATAATTGGCAATTAAACCAACAAATTGTTATTCAGGCTTGGGAGAACCTCCTTTTAAAGCCACTTCTGCCCAGTTTTTCCCGGTCATTGCTTCCATTTTCTTAGGACTGATTCTGCCATCTTCCACAATGCCACTCAATCGAATGGTTTGTGCAGCGTAGGACGCGTAACCTGGGCTGGGTGCAATAATCACAAATATATTCCCATCCTGGTCTACAAGTCCAGCAGGTGCGCCCCTATTGAGGCAGCGTGTAGCACAAGACTTATGCCCTGCACCGCTTAATCCACGTGATATGTAACAGGTAAGGTCAACTACTTCACCTTCAATTTGCGAATCATTAGGTTTCTTTTTATTTATCTCATTTTGGGGATATAAATACCCAAGTGCCATGGAGAATAGTAGGATAAAAACAAAACCTGTTTTTCTCTTATTCATATTATTGTCCTTTCAAAACTTAGCACGTTATTTTTTACCACCCTTCAATTCAAATGTAATGTCCTACACAAACACTAAGCCAGTGAAGATTAATAGTGATAGGAAACATTCCATATAAGGCAATATTACACCCCACCAGTCCTAAATGTCCATAAACAAAAAATCCCGCTGGGTGGGGCTCTTGCTTAAATCCTATTACTTTGGTTTGGGGTTTTATAAGCTCGCAATACTGTTATCGATTTCAGCAAGGGCGCTGTCCATATCTTCAGCGGTATTATAAAGATGAGGTGAAAATCGTATTGCACCGGCTCGGCTGGAAACAAAAACCTGGGCTGCCTTGAGGCATTTAATGATTTCCTTTGAGTCAATGTTTTCAAAATAGGCTGTTACGATGGATGACCGGTCCTCATCATCCAAAGGTGATGTGATCACCGCGTCACGGGAACGCAGGCCCGTGATCAATATATCCGCCAACTGGCGATTGTATTGAAAAATGTTCTCAACCCCAACCTCATTAAGGAAATCGATCGCTCTGGTCAGCCCTACTGCACAGCCGAAGGCCATGGTACTGAATTCAAATTTTTTGGCCGCTTGCGGATAGTCGATCCGGCTGGCATCCAAATCCCACATATTCTTATGACTGCGAAAGCCAACCAGTCCTGGTTCCAGTTTTTCCGCAAGATGGGGCGCAACATACATGAATGCTGCACCAAATGGCCCACACAGCCATTTATAGGCCCCGCAGATTAACGCATCCACCGGACATGTCTGAACGTCAATAGGTATGGCACCCGCAGACTGGGTAGCATCCACAACCAATAGTGCATCATGCTCCTGAGCCACCTCTGCTAACAGCTGTAGATCAAAGGTTTGGCCATTACCGTATTCCACATGTGAAATACAGACAACTGCTGTATGCTGATCAATCAAGGCAATGATATCATCTGGGTGCATGAAATTATTTTTTTCTTTGGCCAGCCTGATCTCGCACCCCGTGGAGTTGGCCACGCGGTGCCAGGGATACACCGTACTGGGGAAAACTATTTCCGTGCTGACAACATTTTGGTCCTTACCTGGCGATACGGCCCAGGCCAGTGAGCAAAGCAGTTCTGTGGCGCTTGAACCGGCAGCAATATCATCCGCAGCAGCGTTAATCAAGTGCGCAGCTGCCCGGTGCAAATCTTTGAAGACATTTTTTTCAGCATCTTCATCAAAATTATTGCTGCCATTTTGGGCAACATCTGCAACCCATTCTTTAATGATCTGCTCTGCGCCGCTATACATGAGCGCCACATTGGCTGCATTGAGATAAACAAACTTATTTGCTGTGGGAAAGTCTTTTTCAGAAACGATCGGTTTCATGAAAGCCAGCGTATGTAACCATAAATATTCATGATCATAATAATAAACGACATTGCTGCAGTAGAATAGGCTTTTTTATATATAGAATAGATGCCTACCATAGCGTTTCCTACCATCCAGACAAGCCAGGATAATATGAATTCATTAGCATTGAGGTAATATCCAAAAATAACCAGACCGGCACCCAGCCAGCCGATCAATTTCCAGTTCAATGATTCTGAATCATTGTTAAACCAATTTTTCATATTTTAATCTACAAACAAAAACCCCGCAAATGACCCATAAGACCTATAAATCCAACTAATGCTATTGCTGCGGTAACACCGAGGATTACAGTAGAATAACCTGTGCCTGATAAAGAATATTTCAGACGTTGCATTCTAGTTACTCTTTCATAAACACTACGATATTCAATTTGATATTCTTCACTTTTGGTTGTTAGTTTATAAAATCGGTGTCCTGGTATATTTACAGGCATTAGGTAACTGGCTGCTATCGGTCCCATAAATGCTACGGCACTGCCCATAGGACCAATTCCACGTACTCTGGGTATAAATAAACGCAGGTAGGGTAAATAAAATTAGCAGACAATTTTTCATAAATGAAGCCCGATTTGGATTAATGGTTAGATAAATAAGGCCGGAAAATTAATTGTTTTGATCCTTAAAAACACCCAACACACCTATGATTACCAGTGCGGCACCGCCAAATGTCCAGCGGGTTATTGGTTCATTCAAAATAAAATAACCTAGAATCACTGCAATTACGGGATTTACATATGCGTAGGTAAACACAATATTGGGCGGTAATAGTTTTAATGCTTTTACAAAAGAAGTAAAGGCAATTACAGAACCAAAAACGATGAGATATCCCCAAGCCCACAATGCACTGGAGGTTGGATTTATTGCCGGTTCTCTTAAAATCCATGAAGTAATCAGAAGGCCAATGCCTCCGAATAGCTGTTGGTATGCAGAACTTACCTCCGGGATAGAATCTGTCGAACGGCGTTTTTGGTAAATCGATCCAGCGCCCCAGCTAAGGCCCGCAAGGATTAATAAAAAAGCGCCTTTTAATTCACCAATGGCACCAGCGGAAATACTGGGCCAATTCAGTACAGCAATTCCGGTTAATCCTACGAGCAAAGATATCACCAGAAGGAAAGCGGGTTTTTTCCGGTCAATTAATGCCTCGATAATGGCTACCCAGATTGGGGTACAGGATATTATTAGAGCTGTATAGCCCGAAGCTACTGTTGTTTCGGCAATGGCTACTAACCCGTTGCCGCCCCACCATAGGGCTAACCCAGAAATGGCTAAAATAATTAATTCCTTCTGTGGAACTGCAATTGGCTTGCGTTTGAGAAATTTAACTAATCCAAATAAAATCAAACATCCGGCAAACACGCGTGTGGCGGACATTATCATAGGTGGAAACCCAGACCCATCCTGGACCGCGACCCGGATGGCTAAATAAGTACTGCCCCAAACAATGTAAACGAGAAAGAGATGTATCAGCCCTGATATGTTCATGTCTGCTTGTAGTCATATAACCAGCGACTGGTAGTTGCACCAACAATTTCTACAATTGAAGCTCCTGACCATATTAGTTTAGTATCAAATTCTTTTGCATCTGCCTTTGCAATTTCCTCTATCTTTCCACTATCGTGTTCTCCCAAAAAGGTTTGCATCATCTCTGTTAATTCCTCAGCATCAACATACCCATCTTTATTTTTATGGTGAATTTGTAAACGGTTCTCAATATTAAAATCATCAGGGAGTTTCCCAGAAGATATCATAACCGTGCACATTTCACTGAACTCTTGTTGAGACAACCCATTCTCTTGCCCAACCAACAAGCCAGTAAGGATTAATAGTGGTAGGAATCGCTTCATTAAAGCAATATTACACCCCACCAGTCCTAAATGTCTATAAACAAAAAACCTGCTGGGCGGGGGTTGATTATTAGGAATAGTTAGATAATTGGATTTTTCTGCTTTTTAATTTAGATTATTGCGGCGCAGGCATTGGCAGGTAGGGAAGCCATATTCCCAACTGCCACTCTCACTGGCGGTAGCCAAGGAGGTTGAGAGGATCTAAATACCTGCACCGACAATTATTTCTCCAAAAAAAAACCCGCTTTTCGCGGGTCTCTTTAATTTAATATTTTGTAATTATCTTAAACTAAAAAGACCCTCCCTTTTTTAGATAAATCATCCAAAGAATTAAATTAAAATTGTTTTCTAATCGTAACATCTAAATATTGCTTTCCAGCTAGGGATTATAATAAACACCATTAATATAGCAATGCAATTAAAAGTATAGGTTTAGCAAAAATATTTATTATTTAACAGCCTAAATATCAAAAAATAGCATTACAATGTGGGCGCCCCTTTTATTCCGACCCCTACCCCCCATGTTTCTTTATGGGTGGGTGCGATTTAGGTTGAGAATTCCGCTTAATTGCGGCCTCTACAAACACGGGGTGACATTTCACGATTTGATTAAGTTATTTATATGTTAGAGGGTAATTGAGATAATGACAGCGTAAAAACGAGTCACAATAGGGGTCGGCTTGTCACCGAGAATTAGTGTTCTTTAATATACTTCCATTTATCGTTAGGATCTTGCCAGTCAGCAAAATAATCTTGATCTCTTTGCTTTACTTCTTTTCTGTTCCAGCTAGGAAATTGAACATTAAACTGGCATACATAACCTTGAACCTTATACCATTTGATTGGATCATCTTCTCTTCCTGTATATTCTTTTAACCAGTCTCTTAAACGTGATACATTCTTTTTGCTTACAGTGACTTTTGCATTCTCTGCTTTAATTATACCTTTATTTACAGCAAACTTGATCAAGGTCGTATACTCCTCAGAAAACTCATCACTAAGATTAAGTAATTTGTTCATACGGTCTGGTTTAATGATGTCTGTATTACCACTATACTTAACATGGAATTCATTTTCTTTAAGAAATACAATGGCAATATCCTTCCATGGAGTCTTAGGACATCTAGCAACCTTCACCTTTCCTTGATCTTTCTTTAGGATTTCAGCCATATCCTCATCTTTAAGGGATATACGCTTACTCACGTTACTAGTTAATAGATCCCCTAGTACCTTACTCATTACAGGGAAACCAAAATGAGGCTCATATCTCTTTGCAATACTTGGTAACTCATGCTTCATAGGGGGAGGAAAGCCTTCCTGTTCGGCTAATTCGATACATAGCTTCTGATGTTCTAGATATTTCTTAATAGCGATCAGACAGGCACGATCATATTTAATTATATCAGTACACATCTTTATTCCTGTAACTGATTTACTACTCCAGTTCCCTTTCTCCATCTTATCTACTATCTCATCTCTCTTATTGATCCAATACGTAAGTAACTCTTCTAATTCTGTTGTACCAGCAAAACCAACAAAACAGTATTCCAGCATATGTGACTGCCACCATTCATTATCAAATTGCTCTGGTTTATCAATATCTAGAAGGATATTAAACCAATCTGATCCTGTATAATCTGGCAACTCTGGGGACATACTCTTAACTACAATTGTTGGTGGTGTCATTTTCTTACTCATTTGACTTTAATAGATAGTCAATGATACACACAGACAATATGGGAATTCAACAGGATTAGTTGTGTTTTATTGTGGTGCGAGGGGGTGTCAAAGTGTCAATGCTTCAGGTAATTTGACACAATTGACAAAATGACAAGACTTCACTCTATTTCGTTAAACGTATGGGGAAACTCTACGCTACTTACTTTGCCCTCGCCAGTCCTAAATGTCTATAAACAAAAAACCCATAGTGGTTGGTATTTCCCTTAACTACATAAAGAACCTTCTTCACACGCTGGATATAGAGATGATTGCAGGTTATCACTTTGTTTTAAAAATTCTATTTCAATCCACTCATACAATTCGAAAGTAACAGATATATTACCACTTTCTAATACCTCTATTATGAGAGGTTCACCTCCATCCAGGTCATCATAATCAACCCTATAATTATCACCATCAACCTGCTGATATATCATATTTTCATAACAATAACAACCATCGGCACTACTTGAAGGTGAGACGTATGCATAAGAAAAACTCCCACTATTTGTATCAAATAATAATACTTCACTATTTTTTCTACTCATTTGACTTTCCAGGTCAACCCAAGTGCCTTGCAATGAAAATCCGCCTTCATCTTTTTGGTCATCACAGGCAATCCAAAATAAAAGGGGTAGTATGATTAGTAATCGCTTCATTTTGTGCTCCTTTGATATACTTTTATAAATCAGTGGGTACTACTGGTACTACATAAACTATGACGGAATCTTCCAGCAGAGTAAATGTACGTACCGCCAGCCTAAATATCAAAATATTGCATTACAATATGTGTGGGTGTGACCCCTTGTCAAAATGTCAACGCCTGACTCTATAATTATACTAATCCATACCTGCACATGAGAGCTTACGAATCAAGCCTTTCCCAAAGTGTTTGAGGTGGTAAGGCTAATTCATTTTTCTTTTCGTCTGGGAATTTGAAAGCACTATCAATCTCAAATGGAAGTAGGTATTTCTTATAAATCTTATGTGCCACCTTTATAAATCTAACAGGGATTAAATATATCTGATTAGGGTTGTGAGCCTTATTTCCAGTACCGATTGCAACAAATACAGGTAATTTTTTATCTACTTCTTTATATCGTTCTAACTGCGATTCCGTAAGAAAGTAGATATATTGTTCTGAAAACTCACCTAACCATGCAGTTCTATACTTGGCTTCTACCCAGAACTTTTTACCACCGATTCTATCTTGAAATTTGAAGTCTGGATATTCAGAACTCTTTACATAGCGGAAGAAATTTGTATATCCATCTTGAGTAAGATGCAGTAAGTCATAATACTCTTTTGTAAATATCCAATCAACCAGATGTTCTGCAAATAACTGCCCTTTACGTTTTGAGTCTGATTCGTGGAATAGCTTATAAAAGAAAAGATCAAATGCGTCTATTAATCTCCCTATCACAGTTATTGAATATACAAATCCACACTTGTAGTATTAAGCGGTTGGACAGGTTATAAACAGTTTTGAAAAAATTACCCAACAATGTGTGTGCCACCAGTCCAAAATGTCTAGAAACAAAAAACCACGCTACTGGGCGGGGCTTTTTGGTTATTTGGATAAGGGGTTTTTTAACTCTATTTAAAATTTGATCTATTAAGGCCTATCACTATCCCCATCATCCCGACAATGCTGAGAGCCAATCGCTATTAATTAAATAATACGAATATATTCGTACTTCATCAATTAAAAAGTTAAATCCCGTTACATTTAAAAAGTATGGGCAGATGACACTGGACCATAGCATTGCGAATCATCATCGGAGGTTGTAGAACCCCAACTATATATGGTACCACCTGACCGGTACCCAAAACCGTCGTGTGTTGAGTATCGCCCCACTGACCAATCGAAGTAAGTCGAATTAATGTTATTATCTCCCGAGGCCGTACGCGTCGCGACTTTGGACCCATCGGAATCGTAGACAACATAGGCCCTGCTCGAATTACTGTTTCCATCATTTGGTAAATAGTAATACATACCATCCCAAGCAAAAGAACCGCCGTAGCAGTTAGCTGCACAGCGATCAGTTGGCTGCTGTGACAAGGTCACCGTCTTAACATATGTCAAAGTTGTATTGGTTGAGCTTGTCGTGTAGACACGGATCACACTTCCATCATAGCAAAGAAACTCAGTTGCACTTGAAGATATCATATTGCAATCGCCTGTATATCCATCAGAAAATACGACTGTGCTAAAACTTCCAAGAAGGCCTGTATCTTCATCGATAGTTCCGATATAGATTTTGTTATAATCGGATGGATAGTGCCTTTGATCTGTGTGAATTACGCGATTCGTTGCCGGCATAGCGACCATGCGATCATAACTCACTCCGGATCCCGAGGCATTGTCAGGAAATTGCGAATAGCCACTGGAATTGGATGCATGGGACCAATATCCATTTTTATTAAAATGTCCAACGATAATTCGATCGGACGGACCATTCCAGAACCCATGCATAAGCATATTATCGTAAAAGAAGGTAATATCGATGCTGTTGAAGACAGTATTATTATTGGGTGTTCCGGTGAGTGTGACGTAGTTGTTCGGTGACTGCACATATTGAAACGGCTGAAACGTAGGCAGAGCCATCTGGGCGTTTAATTCCCAGGAAATAAACAATATTACTATAATAAAATTAGCGTGGGTAATAAGTCGTTTCATTAAGACAATATTACACCCCACCAGTCTAAATATCAAAAAATAGCATTACAATGTCTGCAGTTGTTTCTTTCCAGTCCCCCTACCCCATGCTTTGTCCGCTGTAGGGTTAAACTTTAGTTAAAAAGCCAGTGACAGGTCCAGTGGAAACAGTATATTATAGTACTAAAATTGAATAATCAGACTAAATCAGGCT
>Ga0208571_1000847_pt1 | contig 10343 bp, 10 predicted proteins | sample DeeseametaMP0103_FD_184223 | JGI IMG/M metagenome (GOLD analysis project Ga0208571, IMG submission 184223) | Marine microbial communities from the Deep Atlantic Ocean - MP0103 (SPAdes) | ecosystem: Environmental > Aquatic > Marine > Oceanic | place: Atlantic Ocean | collected 2010-12-22
TACCTCTGATGCAGCATGATTTTCAGCACCACTTCCCGCTTCTAAAAATACAAGTCTATTCCCCAGGTATTCGCCAGCTAAGGCATGTGCCAGGATAATGTCATGTTTATTCATTGGAATTGGTGAAGTATTGCTCATTACTTCAACTGATGAACGTACACCGCCATCTAAAAGAATATATGCCGTCGGTATAGTCTCTAAATTTATATTGTGGATAATTGGTGCCGATTTAACATGTTCGCCAATTAAATATTGAGGATTCCGTCCACTAATTAATGATAAAAACAACACCGCATCTGCATGTTGTGAAAGTTGACTGGACGATCCCGGAAAAATAATTACAGGAAGATCTGTATTTTTAGTAACTTCTTCAATTCGTGATTCAAATTCATTATCAGATATTAAGCTACCGCCAATAAAAATAGCGTCAAAATCGCTTGCATTCACCAAATGAAGCATGTTAAGCAATCCATTGTCATTCTTCTTGTCGGGATCAAGAAGCGCAATTGCCACTGCGCCACGAGATGTCCTTATTTGCTCTAATTTTGAGAATGTGCTCAACTGAATTCCTTTAAGCATTTGATTAAATGGTTAATTTCATCAATAGTTCGTTTTTCTGTGACAGCAATTAATAGTAAAGAATCACTCTCATCGGACAATGCTCGCATAATTGATACACCTTTTGCAGCACAATAATTAATGACAGCAGCAGCAGAATGGGTAGTTTTCACAACAAATTCCATTAGAAATTCATTGGAATAGGGCAAAGAATAATTTTCTAACCCCAATATAGCATTAGCAGTATAATGAGCTTTTTGGTGGCAAATATTCGCAATATAGGGCATTCCCTTTTTACCCATAAGTGCAAGGTATATTGTAGCTCTCAATGCAAGTAAACCCTGATTAGTACAAATATTAGAGGTTGCTTTCTCTCTTCTGATATGTTGCTCTCTGGTTTGGAGTGTTAAAACAAAACCATCATTGTTATTTTTATCAACCGTTTTGCCAATTATTCTCCCGGGTATTCTTCGCTTATACTGTTCTTTTACGGCAATTAATCCCAGTAGAGGTCCCCCATAACTCATTGGATTTCCCAGAGATTGACCTTCTCCTACAAAAATATCAGCGCCGCATTTTCCCGGAGGTTCTAGCACAGATAAGGATAAAGGCTCTGATACTGCAATTAACAGAGATTTAGGGTCTAACATTTTCTTTTTACTTTCCATCCAATTTTCAATGAGTCCATTTTTATTGGGAGATTGAATAATCAATGCTGCTATATTTTCGGAATAAGATTTTAGAGCGTTTAAATCTGTAATACCATTGATTTCCGGTATTTGAATAAGTTCCATAGCTTGACCCGTTAAATATGATTTTACAACTTGGAGGTAATGCGGATTCAGTGATCCAGAATATAGGATGATTTTGCTGCGAGTAAAAGAATGAGCTAAAAGACAGGCTTCAGCGATAGCAGAGGAGCCGTCATAAAGAGAAGCATTGGCTATATCCATTCCGGAGATTTCACAGATCATTGATTGAAATTCGTATAAATACTGTAAGGTTCCCTGACTGACTTCTGCTTGATAAGGAGTATATGATGTATAATATTCAGATCGACCACTAATAAAATCAACTGCCTTAGGTATAAAATGATCATATACCCCACCGCCAGAAAAACAAAAATTATCAGCAGCATTGGAATTACTTAATTGGATTAGTTCTCTTTCGATTTCCATTTCAGAAAAAGGCGTACCAATTCCCAAATCTTCCGTCAACCTGAATTTTTGAGGAATTATTTTAATTAATTCCGAGAAATTAGAGACAGCAGCTCCATTTAGTAACTGAACTTCTTCTTCGGGTGTTGTGGGAATAAAGTGCACTATTGAACCAGCTTTTTATATTCGTCCGCTGTCAAAAAATCACCATCATTATTGGTGAAATTAGTTAATTTTATTATCCATCCCCTCATGTAAGGGTCTGTATTAACACACTCAGGTTCATCCTCAAGGATTGGGTTTACCTCAGAAATTTTACCCTGCATTGGTGAAAATATATCTGCCACAGTTTTCACTGCTTCAATTGTCCCAATTGAGTCTTTTGCCATGAATTCATCTCCGGGTTCTGGTAATTCAATAAAGATGATATCACCTAATTCGCCCTGAGCATAATCTGTAATGCCGATAGTAGCTATTCCATTTTCTATTTTAACCCATTCATGGTCTGTTGTATACTGTAAATCTTCAGGTATATTCATTTAATCTTTTTCTCCTTGTATAAATTGAAAATTATCTAAAAATCCTGTATCCATATTACCTTTTTGAAAATCAACATTTTCAAGTATCTGCTTTTGATAAGGTATAATGGTTTTAATTCCTTCAAAAACACATTCACCCAAAGCTCCAATCATGCGATTGATTGCTTCAGCTCTAGTTGGTGCGTGAACGATAAGTTTTGCAACCATTGAATCGTAATTTGGTGGAACAGTATAGCCAGCGTACACATGGGTATCAACACGAATTCCCATCCCGCCCGGCATGTGGAAACTCGTAATCGTTCCAGGGCAGGGTCTAAATTTATGAGCGGGATCTTCTGCATTAATTCTGCATTCTATAGCATGTCCGCGTGTTTTCATATTATTCATCCATGATGGGACAGGATGGCCTGCATGGCAAAGAATTTGATATTTTATCAGATCAGCTCCAATTACCATTTCAGTTACGGGGTGCTCTACCTGGATTCTGGTATTCATTTCCATAAAGTAAAAATCATTATTTGAATCCAACAGAAACTCGATAGTACCAGCACCCACATAATTTGATGCTTTTGCTCCAGCGATTGCAGAATCATACATTTTTTTTCGTGTTAATTCTGTAACTCCTGGTGAAGGAGATTCTTCAATGAGCTTTTGATGTCTGCGCTGGATGGAGCATTCTCTTTCTCCCAATGAAACAACATTTCCATGTTTGTCTGCTAATATTTGCACTTCAATATGACGTGGTTTTTGAATAAACTTTTCAAGATATAAATCTCCATTATTAAAAGACATCTCAGCTTCGGAATGTGCAGAGTTAAATGCATTCTCAATCTGGTCTTCATTTTCAACAAATCGCATGCCCTTACCACCACCCCCAGCAGAAGCCTTTAACATAACCGGATATCCGGCTTTTTCGGCTTCATCCTTTGCCTCTTGAACAGATTGTACTATTCCGTCTGATCCATAAATGACCGGGACTCCAATTTTTTTCATAGTGTCTTTAGCATTCGCTTTGTTGCCCATTGCATCAATTGTTTCAGGAGGAGGACCTATAAATTCAATACCATTTTCAGCACAGATATTTGAAAATTTTGAACTCTCAGCAAGAAATCCATAGCCAGGGTGGATTGCATCCGCATTTGTCAATTCAGCTGCAGCAATTATAGCCGGAATATTTAGATAACTTTTAGTGCTTTCGGGCGGGCCTACACAAATTGCTTCGTCTGCAAATTTTGTATGAAGGGATAATTCGTCAGCTTTTGAATAAACTGCAACCGTTTTTATATTCAGTTCTCTGCATGCACGGATTATTCGGAGAGCAATTTCTCCTCGATTTGCAACTAATATTTTATTGTACATAAATTATTCAGGAGCAATAATTATGAGATCCTGATCATATTCCACCGGGGTACCATCTTTAATGAGGATTTTTACAACTTTTCCAGATACTTCAGATTCTATTTCGTTAAATATTTTCATGGCTTCAATAATGCAAATGACTTGACCAACTTTAATAATATCCCCTTCTAATATAAAGGGAGGTGTCTCCGGCTTTGACGATTGATAATATGTTCCTACCAGGGGTGCTTTTATAGTCTCAGTATTCTCATCGGTCTTTGAGACTATATTTTGCTCCTCAACCTTGACTAATTCCTTTTCCTGCTCATTTTCTACAGGGATATTGGCTGTAACATTTGGAGTATTAACTATTGCAGATGCTGGCGTAGATTGGATGAGTTCAATATTTCTATCCATACTCTGAGCTGCATTTTTCCGAATTTTTATTTTCTGTTTTCCCCAAAAGGTGGATATTTCCAGTTCATCTACTTTAGACTCTTCCAGTATCTTGATCAAATTTTTTATATTATTTTCTAACATAGGTATATTAACTCTTTACTCTTTCAATATATCGTTTCTCTTTTGTGTCAATCCTAATCACATCGCCAATTTGGATGAATAGCGGGACTTGAATGGTCAAATCGGTTTCTAATTTTGCTGGTTTAGAACCGCCTTGTGCCGTATTCCCCTTTTCTCCAGGATCAGTATCTTTAATGGTCATATTCATATGTTGTGGAATTCTAACCTCAATCGGTTCATCTCCATTAAAGGCGATAGTTGTAATTGTATTCTCTAAAAGGAAATCAAGTACATCTTCTACTTGAGCTTCAGTGAGGCTAACCTGCTCATAAGTCTCTTGATCCATAAATATATAATTGGTGTTTTCTGAGTACAAATAATTATAGTTTCTGGCTTCAACTCTTACCGTCTCAATCTTCTCGCCAGCCCTGAATGTCTCCTCTACTACCTGGCCTGTGCGGATATTTTTTAATTTTGATCGTACAAATGCACTTCCCTTGCCGGGTTTAACATGTAGGAATTCTACAATTTTCCATAAGTTATTCTTATGATTAATAATTAGTCCATTTTTAAAATCTGAAGTATTTGCCATCGTTTATAATGTATTCCTTAATTTAATTTATACCCCTAAAATTACAAATCAATTGGACATTATACATATATATTTGAGATGATAAATTCTGAATTTCTTGCAGAACCTTTTGCACAATTTTTACCAACAGTATTTTTATATGCAGAATTACATTTTCGGTTTAAATGGAGTGGTAGCCGGTATTTTCAAAAAGAACCGGAAATATTAGCCGATCTCCCTATAAGAATTGAACCTAATAGGGATATTCCAATTTTATTGATTATAAAGGATTCACATTTATTCCCAATTACTCTAAAATATGTTGAAATAGTAATTTATAAATCTAACAAAATTATTCAATCTCAAACTTTTCAATATAATACTCAATTAAATATTAATTGGTGGGATGATACAGTGATGATTGATCCGGAAGGTATTTCAGGGGATATAGAAATTAATGTTGAATTTATGTATAATGTGGATGGGCAAGATAAAAAATGTACTATTCATAATTACCCACTTTGCTCTCATAATAAGTTAAAAACCTGTATTTCTAAATATCCTTATCCAAATGATGGAAATGTATTATACGGGGATATTCATTATCATTCAAATTTAACTGAAGATATGGTTGAATTTGGCGCTCCGTTAAAGGCAACATTAGCCATGGCAGAATCATTAGGATTAGACTTTTTTTGCAATACTGATCATTCCTATGATTTAGATGATGTTCCGGGTTCATGGATTGAAACAGACCCAACTCTTGAAAAATGGAATAAATCCAGAATAGAAATCAACACACTTAATAATGGCAATCCGGGAAAATCATTTATCATACCATCTGAAGAATTAAGTTTGCATAACAAGGATGGAAGAAATATACATGCGCTTATACTAAACCATTCAACTTTTCTCCCAGGCTCAGGAGATGGCGCTGAAGAGCCATTTAATTTTCATGCTGATTATAATACAAAAACTATTCATGACAGTTTAGATAATGAGTCACTTTGTATTGCAGCCCATCCTTTTAATCCAGTTCCCTTAGTGCAATGGTTTTTTGTAAAAAGAGGGAAATGGCAATTAGAGGATATTGTGGAAGACAATGTTGCAGGAATTCAAATAGTCAATGGAGCTCTTGATGAGGGATTTTATGAAGGTTTAAAAATTTGGAAGGAATTACTTTTAGATGGTTACCATAAATTTATTTATGCCGGAAATGATGCCCATGGTAATTTTAATATTTATCGCCAAATCAAAATACCAATGCTTTCCTTATATGAAAAGAATGAACAATTATTTGGAGAATTCAGAACCGGTGTGCATACAAATGGGAACAATAGAGACATAAATTCTGCCATTACTTCCATGAAAAATGGGAATTGCTTTGTAACTAATGGCCCCTTTATCAACATAACCTTCCAAAATAATGGATCAATTTATGAGATGGGAAGTACCGTTAGATTAAATTATGGTATTATTACAGTATCAATTATATCTACACCCGAATTTGGGATGATTAAAAAAATAACAATAATAAAAGGTGTTATTGGTGAAAATAAAGAAGTAGATTATTTTACAATTATGAATACATGGGAGTATAAATTGATCAAGGATTTTAAAATTAATAGTGATAGCAACTGTTATTTTCGATGTGAAGTTGAACTTGATTCTATTAATGAGAAAAGGATTTTTGCAATGTCAAACCCAATTTGGTTATCACCTAATATTAATTAAGCAAATTTGCTATATTTATTATTGGCTCCTGATTGTGACTGGATTTTGTAAAAAGATGTAATTAATTTAATGTAATCTTTTTTATTTTCGGTGAATTGATCAATTGGTGGAATATGACTCGCATATTTTGCCATATCCACAATTTGACAGACATCATTCCAAGAGTTTACTAATTCTGGCTCAATTCCAATTAATTTAAAATGTTCTGCTAATTCACCTGAAGTCATTTCTGTTGCTTTTATATAGAAGACCTCTTTAAAAAATAATCGACATATTTCACTTAATTTTAAATAGTATTTTTCTGTAGATTCAGAATTAATTATTTCAGGAAGTGGTAAATCTTCTATTTCTTTTACAGACTCTTTGAGAGCGGAAATTTTAAAAGATCCCGTTAAATATTTTGATTTACTTTGTCTTGTTTTTGTTTTCCATAAATACCCTATCCCTACAATTCCGGCAACAAGGGATAACAGCAATAAGGCAATTTTAAAGGGTGAGATTAATTTTAGCTCTTTCATTGGTTTGATTGATCGCATTTCATTTGATGTACTTGAAATATTTGATAATATATTCAGGGTGATTTTATTTGTTTCAATTTGGGAAATAACATGATTATTTTGTTTAATATCTACTGGGATAGATGGAATAATAATCTCCCCAACTTTCCAAAATTGTAGAAAATAACTGATAGAAACTGGAGTTAGAATTTTATCAGCAACTGTAAATTCTTCCATATTTTCTTCCAATTCATAAAAAACAGGAAGCTCATTATTTTTATTATTTTCAACACTTACTTTTATTTCTACCAGTGAACCCACATAAATAGTATCAGATTTTACATCCACTCTTAAATCAAATGGAAATAATCCGCAAAAAAATATTAAAAATATTAATCTCATTAATGCCGATGCATTCTGGTACTAAAAAACTGTTCCAGTGGATTCAAATATCCTTCAGCAGTATCAATTGATATAAAGTCTATTTTATTTTTTTTACAAAATTCTTTTATAACTTTGTTTTTATTTTGAATATATTTTGTGGAAATATTTTGGACTTGTTTATTATTTGTATCTATCCATGCAGATTTTTGAGTTTCAGCATCGTGAAATTTCACCATCCCTAATTTCGGAATTGCAATCTCAGCTTTATCTAATATTTGAATATTGATTAAATCATGTTTTTTGTTTATCAATTTCATAGTTTGCTGATAGGAATCGTCCCAAAAATCAGACAATAAAAAAATAATACTCTTTCGTTTAAGAACTTTTTGAATATGTTCCAATGCAATAGAAATATCAGTTTTTCTATCTTTGGCCTTATGGTAAATCATTTCTCTAATTACACGCAGAACATGGCTTTTACCTTTTTTGGGGGGAATAAACTCTTCGATTTTATCAGAGAAAAGTAATAATCCAACTTTATCATTATTTTTAATGGCACTAAAGCTTAAAATGGAAGCCAGCTCAATCATGATATCACTTTTCAAGGATTCTCCAGTGCCAAAAAATCCAGAAGCGGAGACATCAACTATCAACATTACAGTCAATTCACGTTCTTCATCGTATTTTTTGATAAATGGTTTGCCAGTTCTTGCTGTTACATTCCAATCGATGGCTCTAATATCATCTCCGGGATAATATTCTCTTACTTCAGCAAACTCCATTCCCATCCCTTTAAAGGCTGAATGGTACTCACCACCAAAGATGTTATTTACAATATGCCTAGTTTTAATTTCAATTAAACGGACTTTCTTTAATATCTCGGCAGGAATCATGTAAGATTTTAGGGAGTGGGCACAGATTCATAAATTCTTTGAATAATATCCTCAGTTGTTATCTCCTCTGCTTCAGCTTCATAGGATAATATAATGCGATGTCTTAGAATTGATTTTCCCACTGCACGTACATCTTCAGGAATAACAAAGCCTCTGTTGCGTAAAAATGCATGTGATTTGGATGCATTTGCCAAGAAAATTGTTGCTCGAGGAGAAGCACCATAGGTAATCAATGGCTGCAAATCTTGCAAGCCGTATTTTTCCGGATACCGAGTAGCAAATACCAAGGACACAATGTACTTTTGTATATTTTCTGCAATATATATTTGATCCACAATTTTTCGTGCTGATAAAATTTGAGATGGGTTTACAACTGGTTTTAACTCAATATTTGAATTAATTTTCCCCATCCTTTTTAATATTTCTAATTCTTCCTCGGGATTCGGATATCCAACCAATACCTTAAACATAAAACGATCAATTTGTGCTTCTGGCAGAGGATAGGTACCTTCCTGTTCAATGGGATTTTGGGTTGCCATTACCAAAAATGGATTTTCCAATTTAAAAGTTTGATCACCAATTGTAATCTGCCTTTCCTGCATTGCTTCAAGGAGAGCTGATTGTACTTTAGCAGGTGATCTGTTTATTTCATCTGCCAGTATGATATTCGCAAATATTGGTCCCTTCTTAACTTCAAATGAACCATCCCTGGGATTGTAAATCAGAGTACCCAATATATCTGCAGGCAGAAGATCAGGAGTGAATTGCAAGCGCTGGAATTTTGTGTCAATAATCTTCGCCAATGAGTTTATGGTGAGGGTTTTTGCAAGTCCAGGGACGCCTTCGATAAAGACATGGCCATCTGTTAAAATAGCCAACAATAATTTTTCAATTAAATCATCCTGACCAATTATAACTGTACGAATGGCAGTATTAATATCATGAATAAATTGCGACTCCCTCTCAATGGAGTCTTTTAATTCAGCGAGATCAAATTCAGACATATTTTATATATTAGTTCTATTGTTAACTATTGAATTTAATGAATCTATGGTAGTTTTAATATTTTTTAAGCCTTCAAGTTCATATTCCACAGAGGGAATTAATTCATCATCGGGATATTTATCCTTAAATAAATTATAATTTATTATTGCATCACTATAAGCTTCCAAATAATTATTATAAATGTAAGCAATCATAAATAATGATTTTTTTGACACTTCATGATCAGGGTAATCCTGGACTACCTTTTGAAATTCTTCAACAGCAAATTCAAAATCTTTGGTATCGTTTAGATAAATATCAGCTATCTGAAATTGTGCCTGAGCAGCTAATTCATGTAAAGGGTAAGTTTTAATTATAGATTTAAAACTAGTAATAGATTCCATTAGCTTAGTTTCAGTTCTATATTGTTGACCATCCTTCCAATGCTGATCAGCCGACTTGTTTGAACCGCTACTACAAGACAGCACGTACAATCCTATTAATAATAGTAATATATTTTTCACAGTATTCTCCATTTTTGTTTGAATTACAGACTTAAAATTTATCAATATTTTACATATTTATCTCAATAACTAAATATAATTATTTACTCAAAATATCCAATAATACTTAAAACATATATAATAATGATGCATGCAGTTGGGAATTTGATAATTCTCCATAAGGAAAACCAATATCTATCCGTATTGGCCCTAATGCAGTTTGGTATATAAGGCCTACTCCATAATCCCAAATAATGTTTGTATTGATAAATGCATCCATTGTTTCATATAATCTACCAGCATCAATAAATAATTCTCCGCCAAATTTATTTTTTATGGGGAATCTATATTCTAAATTAATCATATCGATGATTGATGCAGGTTCAAAATTATCAGCAGAAGCCCAGCCTCTCAATGATGTTTGGCCTCCAAGGTCAAACTTGTAATCCGGATGCAGATCATTTTCAGTTTCTAAATTTTTAATATATCCTAAAACTATCCTGAAAGCAAAAACACTATTATTTTGTATTCTTAGGTATTTTCTATATTCACCTTCAAATTTTATTAAATTCCTCTCCCCTCCCAATATTGTTCCATATAAAGTTGAAATAAAAGAAAAATATTGACCACCAATTGGATTTAAAGGGTTTTGGATTTTATTTGATA
>Ga0208571_1000849_pt1 | contig 10327 bp, 10 predicted proteins | sample DeeseametaMP0103_FD_184223 | JGI IMG/M metagenome (GOLD analysis project Ga0208571, IMG submission 184223) | Marine microbial communities from the Deep Atlantic Ocean - MP0103 (SPAdes) | ecosystem: Environmental > Aquatic > Marine > Oceanic | place: Atlantic Ocean | collected 2010-12-22
AGAAGGGTTTATTTATTCCAGCTTATTCAGGCGGCTTTTACCAACCAAGCGACGCTGGCCGTGTTTTTAAGCCTGTCTGAAAAATTTAGTTGCTGGGGAGTTTGACTCTAGAGCCCGTCTCAGAAGTCAAACGCCTAGACGAATCGCGTAAACATTGGCACCAATATTTCTATAGCAGTCGCCTTAACACCAAATATTGCGGTTATACATCTACAGCCGACGCGTTTCGTCGTGGAAAGGTCTTTCTGAGACAGGCTCTCTACTCTAACTCCACCGGACAACAATCTAGGCTACTCGAGATATGTGATAGAACCATTCGTTGACTGACAACACACTAATGCCCGAAGCTAAAAACGTTGCAGGTGGTGTTTGCTCAACCCAGATTGACTCAGTGACAACCAGAACCAGTATGCTTGGTCACTGCAATGTAGGGAGGTTGAATAGTGGCCGTAGTTCACCGTTGAAGTTCTTTAGCCATTGCGAAATCGTTGTTCGTCTGTTATCAATCATATGAGACGGCGATTTCAGCAGTCGGCTGATTAACTGCCGACCGCTAGCTCCAAGCCTACAATGAAAACGGAGGCCGAAGAAATGGTTTCTCAGCTACGGATATACACTATCAACCGGGGCATGATGGACTCCTGGCTCAAGGTCTTTGAGGAGCGCATTCGCCCTCTTCATGAACAGAAGGGGATTCCCATAGAGGTTACCTGGGTCAACGCTGCTCGCACCGAGTTCATCTGGGTGCGTAGCTTCGAAAGCGAAGAGGTAATCACCCAGAAAGAAGCCGAGTACTACTCCTCGCCGGAACGCAAGGCGTTGGGTGACTTGCCCGGGACTCACATCGCCAAGACCGAAGTCCGGTTGGTCCATCCGGTGCTCACCACTGCGTCAGTGACATAGACACGAGTCCTATCTCTGCGTGCAGCCTACGGTAACGGGCGGATGCCCCCTCCATCTTAAATCATCGGAGCATCAGCCATGCGGAGCTGGGCCATCACCCCGAGGCGATTGAAGAACTCAGCGAGTCAATCCGACTATTACCAGACCGTTTTTGGCACTACTACAACCGGGGTATGATGCGCGCGAAACTTGGCGATCGCCGGAAGGTGACCGAGGACTTCACCGAGGCCATCCGCTTGCAGCCTGAACATGTCGACGCATTCTATAGACAGGGAATAAGCCAAGCGGAACTGGATAAACCGGGAGTAAGCCGCCTGCTCACCCGAATGTTTTCCAGGACTAAACCACGCGACTAACGCAGTTGACGTACGTGCCCCCGGTTCCACTATCTGACTACCAAGTAGGTGCTTCCCGACTTAATCCTATCGAGCCGAGGAGTATTAGTGTCCATGAACACAGAGATACAACGAGCAGCCCAGGTCCTGTCGGAACAATATAGGGCCAATCAGTTGTTCGTCCTGCCAGCTGAACTGGTACCCGCCTCGATCGACGAAGCATATGGCATCCAGAGGCAGTTCCAGACCGATCTCTCCCGCGACCAGGGACCCATCGCGGGTTACAAGCTAGCCTACACAACTGCCATTATGCAGCAGACGAATGGGGTAAACGAGCCCTGCATGGGCATAATGCTGGCCAACAACATCCGGCGATCGCCCTGTACGCTGGCAGCTAGTGACTTCGTCCGGCTTGGGATAGAGTGTGAGGTTGCGGCACGCCTGGGGGATGACCTCCCGCCATCCGGCGCCCCCTTTGATAGGGACAAGGTTTCCGGGGCAGTTGAGTCTCTAATGACCGCTTTCGAGGTCATCGACAACCGTCGTACGCCTGGTCTAGAGCAAAGTGTCCAGTTCATAACCGGTGTCGCTGCAAACATATATAACGCTGGAGTAGTGCTGGGCTCCCCTGTCACCGATTGGCGCGCAATCGACCTGGTCTCGGCCTACGGTTCGATGGACATCAACGGCGAAAAGGTAGGAGATGGACACGGATCGGATGTGATGGGCCACCCGCTAGAGCCTCTGGCCTGGCTGGCCAACAAACTGGCAGAACAGGGCTTGGGTCTGTCAGCGGGCATGGTGATCATAACCGGGAGTATCGTGTCCCCCAAGTTCTTGGAGGCCGGTGACAAGGCTTCTATCTCCATCGAAGGACTGGGAAGCGCCGAATTGAACGTAACCTAGGGCCTTCTATGATTTGCCATTGTAAACGGCGGTCAGTAGTGGAGGAACAAACATGTGTGAATACTGTCGAACTCGCAGGTCCTGGAAAACGGAACTTGATGGGGATGAAGTTCTCCCTTGCGAATATTTAGAGGATCTAGACCACGATGGCTGCCCAGCGCAAGCAACCACTCTGATAACCGGGCGATACGTGGAAGACCATTTGTGCGGAGAGTGCACCGAAAATGAAACCGACCGATTGGATGAGGAGCCAGAGGGCTTTCTTAGTAAGCACGGGTTTCAAAAAGGCCTGGATTATCTAGCTATAGCTAAGTCGTCCGAGGAATGCACTGTGCCATCATGCAGTAATATTGCCAATTATGCCAAGATGGTTATCGAGACATGGGGGTATTGTGAAGGTCATGTGTTGCTTGCCGGCCACGGGCTAACGGAAGCATAGATCAAGCGGCCTACATGTTCCCGGCGGTCAATTGTTGGGAGTAAGGAGTTGAAGTGGAAAAGAAGGATATACCCTATCTCTCCACGGCAGAGCTTGCGGAGTTGATACGACAGAAAGAGGTGTCTCCCGTAGAGGTGACCGAATCGTACCTGGAGCGTATCGCAGACCTGAACTTCAAGTTCAACTCTTATCTTACTGTCTGCCACAAAGAGGCGCTGGAAGCTGCCCACGAGGCGGAGCAGGCCATATTGCAGGGAAACTACCTTGGGCCGATGCACGGTATCCCCGTGGCTGTAAAGGACCAGATTTGGACGAAGGGCATCCGCACCACCGTCGGTTCGCGGTTCATGGCGGACTTCTTCCCCGAAGAGGACGCTACAGCAGTCGCGAACCTGAAGGAAGCCGGAGGGATTATCCTGGGCAAGACGAATCTCACCGAGTTCGCCCTCGCTGGATCGCAACGGTACAGCCCCAATCGCAATCCTTGGGACCTGGACAGGTTCACCGGAGGGTCCAGCGCTGGCTCCGGATCCGCCACCGCCGCCTTCTTGTGCTCCACATCTTTGGGAGAGGACACTGGTGGCTCCATACGCCGGCCAGCCGCCTGGTGTGGCCTTGCGGGCCTGCGGCCTAGTTGGGGTAGGGTAAGCCGATATGGGGTTATGCCTGGGTCTTGGTCTATGGACCAGGTCGGCCCGATATCTCGCACAGTGGAGGACACAGCCATTACTTTGGGTGCCATAGCCGGCTACGATCCCAAAGACTCCTACAGTTCGAATGTCCCTGTTCCAGACTACCGGCGTGCCCTGAATGGTGACATTCGGGGCATTCGCGTAGGAGCCATCAGAGAGTTGATTCACAGTGACATCTTGGACTCCGAGGTCCGTGAAGCCATCATCAAGGCCGGATCGGTGCTAGAGGGCCTGGGAGCCACGGTGGAAGAAGTGTCGCTTCCCCTCACGATTCATGGTGGAACCATCGCCGGGACACTTATTAACGTAGAGTCGGCGATGACCTACCACGACTGGATAAGGGACCGGCTCCACGATTTCGGACATAGCAATCAGATCGGATTGCTCACCGGAAGCATCATGCCAGCCCAGGCCTACTACAAGGCCCAGAAGCTAAGGGAGCTTGTGCGCCGACAGGTCCTAGAGGCCTTGGAGACCTACGACGTCTTGATTTTGCCCACCTCCAAAAGCTGTGCACCAATGTTGGCGGATGATCCGGTAATCACCTCCAAGGAGATGGCCGCCGCCATGACACTGGTCATGACCAGACCCTTCAATCTGGCCAACGCCCCCGCTCTGTCTATCAACTGTGGTTTCAACTCCCAGGGGCTGCCCATTGGACTGCAGATCGGAGGCCGTCCCTTCGCAGAGGAGACGGTTTTGAAAGTGGGTCATGCCTACGAGCAGAGTACAGCCTGGCACACGATCAGACCGCCGCACGCGTAGTTTAGGTTTAATTTGGCCGGTTTCGATAACTAACTAATCAATGTTTATCGACTACTAATGCGTGGTCGGTCCAGTAAGCGGGTTTCTCAATTGCGGCTAACCGCCCCATGGAGATTTCAGATTTCCGCCCGTCCCCTCACCAGTAGACTAGCGTGTACTTTACCCTCCTTCATGACCAACTAGATGCGGCTTATATCCTGCAACACTGCGATGTCTTTCAAGGGGTCGCCGTCCACGACGACCAGGTCGGCAATCTTGCCACGCTGCACCGTACCAATTTCTCTCGCCAGGCCGCAACATTCAGCGGCCCACCCTGTGGCCGCAATAAGGGCCTCCATAGGTGTCATGCCCGCTTCCACCAGGCATTGAAGCTCTTGGGCATTGTTCCCATGGACCCAGCCACCGGCGTCGGTCGCGGCCGCCACCCTCACACCAGCGGCCATAGCTTTCTGAGCGCTCTCCACGTGGTGATGACGGAAGTCTTGCGCCTCAATCTGGGCCGCGGGCGTACCCATTCAACATGGTATTCGAGTCCCGAAACGCGGAAGTTGTTCAAATAGATGACTTCCATGGTGAGGCAACGATCTTAAGGTCGCTCAACTGCCTGTTAGCCTGACGAAACTACGCCGCTAGCAAAACAACCAGGTTGCGTTCTCGGTATAGTTCGACTCTTCCCCATCTCCCCGTCCACTAGGCCAAATCAGTGAAGTTGACATTATGCACTAAAATACAATCCCAGACCGAAAAGCGTTATGCTACCGGCCCTGGCGGCGTGAGGAATTCGGACTAAAACGAAGAAGGACGTGCGTGAAATGAAATTTGGCGTTTGCATTCCCCACTACGGCAGGCCCATAGACATAGACGCGCTGACGAACATGGCGGTCCAGGCCGAGCAGATGGGTTTCGATTCAGTTTGGGTTACCGACCACATCATCGTGCCCCACCAAATCCCCGGCCGTCAGGACATCGTCTACCGTCACGATATGTTGGAACCCATTAGCCTTTTGACTCACCTTGGCGCCGTGACCACCAAAGTGAACATAGGCACCAGCGTGGTCATTTTGCCCTATCGGAATCCGATCATCCTGGCCAAGGCCATCGCCACCGCCGATGTGCTATCCAAAGGCCGGGTAATCTTCGGCGCCGCCGTGGGGTGGATGGAAGGGGAGTTCCAGGCCCTGAACGCGCCTTTCGCCGACCGTGGACGGGTTAGCAACGAGTATCTCGCGTTGCTGAAGGAGCTCTGGGCTAACCCAACGCCGGCCTTTCAAGGTGAGTATTTTCAATTCTCCGACGTTACCTTTTCGCCCATGCCCGTCCAGAAGCCGCATCCGCCGATTTGGGTCGGCGGCAGAAGCCGGCGGGGGGTACGCCGGGCGGTGGAATTTGGCGACTACTGGCACCCTTCCCAGATGGGGCCGCAAGAAGTGGCGAAGAACGCCGCTTACATGCGCCGGTACTCGGCCTCTGTGGGCCGGGCGGAGCCGCCCCAATTGTCCTGCCGGTTAACTCTGAACATTTCCGGAACGCCCGGCGGCGATGACCGGCTCCCATTGCATGGTACCGTGGAGGACATAATCGGCGACATACAGGCTTACGGCGAATCTGGCGTCAGTCACATCGCCATGGAGATTGCCGGCGAAAGCTTCGCCGAAAAATTCCGGGTCATGGAGCGGTTCATCAACGAGGTCATGCCTCACGCACCTGTCTAGTACTATTTCTAAGTGGGTTTGACCAGCCGCTTCGCAGTCACGATGTACTAGGCTGCCCCACCGCTTTCGGCCAGCAACCGGGCCGCTTCAGCCAGCGCACCTACCTCATTCTCGGTGTTGAAAAAGTGCAAGGAGGCCCGCACGCAGGAGGGAAGGCTGACCCTTCGGACAGCGATGCGGTTCCGCTCCCAAAGATGGGCGACGGCCTGCTCGGGCTCCACTCCCTTGATCGCGAAAGTGACCAACCCCGAGGAAACCCGCCGGTCGGTCGTGGCAATGGGAGCCCCGGAACTTCACTCACAGCTTCTAACACCGCCCGGTAGGTTATACCCCGACTTTTGACATTCTTAATGAGCGTAATATCGCCCTGTTCTACCTGGTGACCCTGAGGTGGGCGGACTTCCAACCCGAGAAGTTCGATGATTCTCGGGTTGGTGTAGTAGCCGTTGTAAGTCAAGCCGCTAACCTGTAAGGCAGCCACTTGTAACTATCCACAACCATTGATCCTCCAGCTCTCGGCCATACTCTACTTAGTGGTATCAATTGTTCGCGAACTAGCCGCACTTGTACCGCAACCGCTTTCGGTTGAACCGAAGGGCTGAACTGGCTTCGGTTCTCTGAGGTGATTTCGTCCAATCGACACCACCTTAAAGGGGCACGATGGGCAGCGTTATGTGGGATGGGTGCTGGGAAGTGTGCAGCACCGTCTGCATCGCGGGCTTGAACTCCGTGTCCTCAGCAATTGTGTTGCCAGTGTTGGTGTTACGGTCGAAACGTGGGAAATTACTGCTGGAGACTTCCACGCGAATCCGATGTCCCGCTTTGAACACATTGCTGGTAGCCCAAAGGTCGATGGTGTATTCGTAGACCTCGCCGGGCTCCAGTAAAGTTGGTGATGACATGGAATCCCGGTAACGGGCGCGAATAATGCCGTCGGTCAGGTTCCGGGCGCAACCGTCCTCGCAAACGTCCACCAGTTTCGCCGTGAAATCGGTGTCTTTGGCCGAGGTGACGGCAAACAACGTGACCGTTACGGGACCGGTAACCTCCACCTCCCGTTGCAGCGGCGGCGTGGAGTACACCAGAACATCTTCCCTGGCTTCGATGGCACTCTGCTCGTAGGCACCGTTGGCGGCAAAGTAGGGATTGCAGCAGAGAGCACCGCCCCTGGTGGGCACCGGGTCCTCTGGATTGTAGAGGAACACGTCCGGTGGCTCATTGGCGGGAGTTTCCGTGCTTAAACCGCCGTTTCCTTTTAGAGAGTTAGCCTTGCCCTGGCTGTGAAAATAATAGTTGGTGGCCTGAGCACGGGCCAAGGGCCACTCTTGCTCGTCCCGCCACACATTATCGCCCATCACGAAGATGCGCACCGGCGGTTCGTCCAAGATTCCGTTGTTCTCGCCCTTCAGCCAGTGGTCGTACCACCTAAAGTGGATTCCGTCCAAGTCCAAGGCCGCGGCGTCGGCCGCCAGACCGAAGTAATGGGTACCCACCAGACTGGTGCCCCTGGCGCCGTGTTGCCACGGGCCAATGATCAGCTTTTGGCCATTCCGGGCTTCCTCGGACCCTCCGTTTTTCCCCATACCGATGTAGTTGCGCAAGGTGCCACCCAAAAAGATGTCGTACCATCCCCCGATATTTAGGGCTGGGGCAGTAACACGCGAGTGGTGATCCTCAATGCACAGCTCCTTCCAGTAATCGTCGTAATCCGGGTGGGCGGCCCAGTCATAAAAATATTCTGCCAGTCCGCCCTTCAAGAAAGGAAACTCGCTAACCGGAGATGCCCGGAAGGATTCTTGCATAGAGTCGACGGCGCGAACAAGTTTGTCCCGGCTTTCCGGGGGCACGCTTTTCCCCGAGGCGATGTTCTTGAAGTTGGCCAGGGTTAGTTGCAGCATGGTCCAAGAAACGTTGAATCCCAGCTCAAAGGCGCCGCCCTGATAGGTCCAGCCCTCGTGGTAGTTGGAAGCAGTGACGTTCGGTGCGATGGCCGCCAAGTGAGGCGGTTGAGATATGGCGCTAAGCCATTGGGTGGCACCCACATAAGACGTGCCGCACATCCCAACCTTGCCTGTGGACCAAGACTGGGAGGCCGCCCACTCCACGGTGTCGTAGCCGTCGTTGATGTCGTCCCGGAAGCAGTAAAACTCGCCCTCTGAGGTATAACGGCCCCTTGTGTCCTGGATGACCATGGCGTAGCCCAGTTTCGCGGCCTTTATCGGGTCCAGCATTATCATGGTCCCGGGAGTGCTTTTGTCATAAGGTGTGCGCTCCAGGATAACGGGAAAGGGTCCTGGGCCGTCAGGACGATAGACGTCGGCATGAAGGGTGACGCCATCCCTCATGATGACGGCCACATCGATTTCAATCTTGATGGTCTCGGGTTCAGGCATATCTCACCCCCGTAGGAATTCGTCTTCGATCTATCCTCGCCCGATGTAGGGCATATTGGTGGCCATGACGGTCATGACCTGAACGTTTGTGTCCAAAGGCAGACTGGCCATGTACACCACTGCTTGGGCCACATGTTCCGGGTCGAAGGTGGGCTCAGGTGCTATGGTCCCATTGGCCTGGGGAACGCCCGTTTTGAAGACCTCAGCCATCCCGGTTTCAGCGTTGCCGATGTCGATTTGGCCGCAAGCGATGTCGTATTTGCGACCGTCGAGAGACGTGGATTTGGTAAGCCCGGCGATGGCGTGCTTGGTGGCCGAATATGGAGCGGAGTTGGGCCTTGGCACATAGGCCGATATAGAACCGTTATTGATGATCCGTCCACCCATGGGGTCCTGGCTCTTCATGATTCGGAAAGCCTCCTGAGTGCACAAGAACGCTCCGGTCAGGTTCACGTCCACCACCGATTTCCATTGCTCGTAGGTTAGGTCTTCCAGAGGCACCGGAGGTGCGGTGGTCCCGGCGTTGTTAAACAGAAGGTCGAGGCGGCCAAACCGCTGCTTGGTCCTGGCAAACAGAGCTTGCACGGCGCCGGGGTCGCCCACGTCGGTCGGCACCACCAGCACCCGCGAGGCTTCCGTGCCAGCTTCTGCTGCGGTCGCCTCGAGGGGCCCCACCCGCCGACCGGCTAGGGTTACAGAGTATCCTTCCTCCAATAGAGCCAGCGCGGTCCTGTTACCAATCCCGGTCCCCGCCCCAGTTATGATGGCGACCTTCCCCTGTTCGCTCATCGCTCTTTTGCTCCTAAATTTTGGCTGAATTGCCCATTACTCTTGAAGTCATAAGCCGGCCTGGCTCGCCGAGGGGGACCCTAGGCCTGCGCCGGGACCTGCACTCCAGGAATGTTGGTCCGAACCCGACCCAGCGTGTTGCGCGTTGTGAAAAACAGCGTTTTCCAATCCCCACCACCAAAGGCGAGATTGGTCGTGGCCGGGGCGCCGTGTACGATGGTCCCCAGGTGGTTGCCTGAGGAGTCCAATACCCACAATCCACCCGAACCTCCGCAATACACGTTGCCTTCCACGTCCACCTTCATACCGTCGGGAACTCCTGGCCTTTCCCCGGTCAGGTCGCAGAAGACGCGGTCGGTGGCTAAGGCCAAGGTGCCATTGGGCTGCATATCGAAAGCGCGGATGTGACCACGACGAGAGTCGTTGATGTACAGAATGCTCTCATCCGGAGAAAAAGCCAAACCGTTGGGAAGAACGAAATCCCGGACCAAGAGAGTGAGGGTGCCCAAGTCCGCAGAGACTCGGTAAACTCCCGCGAAGTCCAGCGCCATACCCGGAGCTGGGGCGCCGGGGTCGGTGAAATAGATGCTGCCGCCGGATTTTACCACTACGTCGTTGGGGCGATTTAATCTTTTGCCCTGATAATTGTTGGCTACGACCGTAAGACTGCCGTCGGGTTCCGTCCGGACAACCCGGGGAGTCCGGTCACAAGCTATTAACCGCCCTTGAACGTCTCGGGTGAGGCCGTTGGCGAAGTTGGTCGGCTCCTGAAAAACCGTTGCTCCGCTGTCAAGCTCCCACTTCATCCTCCGGTTGTTGCCGATGTCACTAAAAAGAAGGTACCCTCCCTCCTTCCACCAAAGGGGACCTTCTGCAGGGCCGTTGTCGTTGCCGAAGCCGGCGGCCAGCTCTTCAATGGGTTGGTCCTGGGAAACGATGGACGCTAACGCTGGTGAGATTTGTTCAATGGGCATAACGGCCTCCTCAAGTTTCTTGATACTACGCCCGCAGGATATTTCCCGCAGGGAGTTGATTAAACCCTACCCACCATACTCCGCAGAGACAACATTTTGCGGCCCCCCATGCATTCGGTTTGCGAGACACCGGAAGAATGATGCCACGAAGTCGGTGGCTCCGGCGCTGGCGAAATCGCGCAACTCGTGCTCCACCTGAGACTCGCTTCCGATGACTGTCATCCCGAAGGCCCCTCGATACCCTCAACTTCCAACAGTCTCCGGTAGTTCGCGAATGGCTTGAGGGCACAGAGTCAAGCCCTGGAGCGACTACGGGGCTTCCGGAACTTAGTTGTCCAAAGGGGCCGTCGCCAGACGGCTGGCCGCTGCCCGGACCGCGTCTCCGTCAAGTACAACGATCAGTTCGCCGTTCTCGTTGG
>Ga0208571_1000863_pt1 | contig 10238 bp, 9 predicted proteins | sample DeeseametaMP0103_FD_184223 | JGI IMG/M metagenome (GOLD analysis project Ga0208571, IMG submission 184223) | Marine microbial communities from the Deep Atlantic Ocean - MP0103 (SPAdes) | ecosystem: Environmental > Aquatic > Marine > Oceanic | place: Atlantic Ocean | collected 2010-12-22
AATGCAGCGCTTTTAAGCATGTTTAAGCTTAAATCTATCGCAATTACTTGGCCGTATAGTTTGCTTAGCTGCGAAGTATTAACCAGTGGGCCAGCTCCTAAATCTACACAGCGCTTATTTTGGTTGTGCGACTGGGAGTTTATTAATTTAAATAAATCGCTTGCTGCCTGTTTTTGTACATTGGCATGGCTGTTGTACTGCTCAGCTGCTTTAGAAAACTTATCACTCGCCCCCTTTTTAAGCGCAGTATGAGGGCCTACTTGCTCAGCACTTTGTATAAGCGCACTATTTTGTGGAGCCCCATTTATAGGTAAAAGCGCGGGCTTTTTATTTAAAGCTTGCTTACTGTGGGTATGAGCTAAAGCCTGCGCAATCATGCTATGCCGCCTTTTAATTGCTCAACAAGGGCTGTTATATCTGTATGGGTATGCGCCGCTGTTAAGGTTACACGTAACCGCGCGGTATTGTGCGCAACCGTAGGTGGGCGAATAGCGGTTAGCCAAATACCCTGCTGTTTAAGCCTTTGTGCTGCGTGTAACGTTTGTTCGGCGCAGCCAAGTACAATGGGCTGAATAGCGGTGTTTGAAACCATTACCGCAATGGCGTGTTGTTTACAAAGCTGCTTAAAAAAAGCAATGTTACTACTAAGCTGCTGGCGTTTAACATCTGCACATTTAATGGCTTGCAAGCGCGTAAGCGTAAGTGCTGCCATAAGCGGCGACATAGCGGTTGAATACGTGTAGTCGCGGTTAAACTGCAGCATGTAATTAATAAATTGGTTATTTGCTAATACACAGGCTCCGCTGCTTGCTACTGCTTTTCCAAAAGTAATAACCAGTATATCGGGAAGTGCTAAGCCTTCATCTAATAATGCCTCACAGCTACCTAAACCGGTTTTACCTAGTGCGCCAAAGCCATGTGCATCGTCAATCATAAGCCATGCATTGTGCTCTTTAGCTAAAGCAAGCAGCTCTTTTATGGGGGCGGTGTCGCCATCCATCGAAAACACCCCTTCGCTAATAATTAGCTTATTGTGTGCTTTTGATTTTTCGAGCCGCGAACGTAAATGCTTTAAATCGTTATGGTTAAAGCGGATCAATGCGGCATTTGAGTGCATTGCGCCGTCAATCAAGCTAGCGTGGTTTAGCTTATCTTGAAAAATAGCACTGTTTTGCGCAGCGTTTTTATCGTTAAACAGCGCTTTAATTACACTGCTATTTGCACTAAAGCCCGAGTTAAACAACATGCCAGCTTCGTAGCCAAGCGCGCTACATAAGTATTGCTCTAGCTGTTGTTGCTGCGCCTGATACCCAGTCACTAAAGGTGAGCTGTGGCTACCGAGTACGTTGTTTTGCTCAAAGTTAATACTGCAATCACCAAAGCCTAGGTAGTCATTACTGGCAAAATTAAGGTACGTTGCGTTATTTACCGTAATGGTACGTGCTGTGGCGCGCTGCACCACATAGCGTTTACGCAATAACGCATGTTGCTGTTGTTGCTGCAAATGCGTATTTAAAAATTCAAATGGCATAAAAGGTAAGCTTAGGCTTCGTAAAATAAGGCTGACGTTGCTTTATCGGCCACTTGCGATGACAGCGATGCGGCAACGGCTTCGTCTGAATAGTCTTGGTGTTTTTCTGGGTTCATGCCTAATTTTTTAATTAGCTTCATGTCGGCATCAGCCTCTGGGTTTTCGGTTGTGAGTAGCTTATCACCATAAAATATTGAGTTAGCGCCTGCAAAAAAGCACATTGATTGCATTTGCTCGTTCATGGCGCTGCGACCTGCCGATAAACGCACATAGCTGTGTGGCATCATAATACGGGCGGTAGCTATGGTACGTATAAATTCAAAATGATCTAAATCGTCTACGTTTTCAAGCGGTGTGCCTTTTACTTTTACCAGCATATTAATAGGTACGCTTTCTGGTTGTTGTGGTAAATTAGCCAGCTGCATTAATAAACCGTAACGGTCGCTTGCTTGCTCGCCCATACCGACAATACCGCCTGAGCATACTTTCATGCCGGCATCGCGTACGTGATCTATGGTATTTAATCTGTCTTCAAAGGTACGCGTTGATATAATTTGCTCGTAATATTCAGGCGAAGTGTCGAGGTTATGATTGTAGTAATCAAGCCCTGCGCTACTTAGCTCATGTGCTTTTTCGTTGGTAAGTTTACCAAGTGTCATACAGGTTTCTAGGCCAAGTTCTTTTACTTCTTTTACCATTTTAGAAATATACGGCATGTCTCTGTCTTTTGGATCTGACCATGCTGCGCCCATACAAAAACGGGTTGCGCCTTTTTGTTTAGCTAGGCGTGCTTGCTCTACCACTTTTTCTACTTCTAGTAGGCGCTCGCGCTCTAAATCGGTTTTATAATGCCCCGATTGTGGACAGTATTTACAATCCTCAGGGCAAGCCCCTGTTTTAATAGATAATAAAGTAGATATTTGTACTTCGTTAGGATTAAAATTAGCGCGATGAACCGATGCCGCTTTAAATAATAAATCGTTAAATGGCATTTCAAATAATGCCTTTACTTGGGCGTGGGTCCAATCGTGGCGAACAGGTGCAAGTTCCATAGTAGTCTCTTATTTTTCTCAGTGGTGATGTTGGATTAGTCTACGTCTTGAAGTACCATTGTCAACGAAACCCACCACGTTAAAGTTTACATATGAATAAAAAACAAACGATTGACCTTGATTTTGATCGTGACCATATTTGGCACCCTTACACATCAATGACACAGCCTATTCCGGTTTACCCTGTTACTCATGCAAATCATAATTTAATTTATCTAGAAACCGGCGAGCAACTCATTGATGGCATGGCCTCATGGTGGAGCGCAATTCATGGCTATAATCATCCGGTATTAAATAACGCCATGGTTGAACAAATTAATAGCATGAGCCATGTAATGTTTGGCGGCATTACCCATAACAGCGCGGTAGAGCTGTGTAAAAGGCTTATTACAATTACCCCAAAAAGTTTAACTAAGGTGTTTTTAGCCGATAGCGGATCGGTAAGTGTAGAAGTAGCGATTAAAATGGCGCTGCAATATTGGTTAAGCCAAGGGTTTACACACAAGCAAAAATTAATGACGCCGTATAAGGGTTATCATGGTGATACATTTGCCGCTATGAGCGTGTGCGATCCGGTTAATTCTATGCACAGTTTATATAAAGGTTTTTTACCAGAGCATGTGTTTGTACCCGCTCCTGTGAGTAAATTTGATGGCGAGTTTAACCAAGCAGAAGCCCAAACGCTTGAACAATACTTTAAAACGCACCACCACGAGGTAGCCGCCTTTATTATTGAGCCCATAGTACAAAACGCCGGCGGCATGAACTTTTATCACCCCGCGTATTTAGCCTGCGTTCGTAAATTATGCACACAATATAATGTATTACTGATTTGTGATGAAATAGCCACAGGGTTTGGCCGCACAGGTAAATTATTTGCTGTAGAGCACGCTAATATAGAGCCTGATATTTTATGTATTGGCAAAGCCCTTACCGGTGGCTCAATGACGCTTTCGGCTACATTAACCAGTGATAAAATAGCCATAGGCATTAGTGAAGGCGAAGCCGGCGTTTTGATGCACGGACCTACATTTATGGGCAACCCGCTTGCCTGTGCGGTTGCGTGCGCCAGTATAGATTTACTTTTAGCGCAGGATTGGCAACAACGCATTAGCGATATAAACACTCAACTACAACAGCTTAAAAAGTGCAATGAATTAGATGCTGTTGCCAATGTGCGTACCTTAGGCGCAATAGGTGTTGTAGAGCTAACTGATGCTGCTGGCAATGTAAATGTTGCTAAAATTCAAGCCTTTTTTGTAGAACAAGGCGTATGGATTAGACCCTTTGGTAAACTTATTTACCTAATGCCCCCGTATATAAGTGACTCAGCCAGTATAAACACCTTATGTGATGCCATTTACACTGCAATTACAGGTAAGCATTACTGCTAAGCGTTAAATTATACCTAAAAGGCATAGTCATTATTTGCCTGTTAGGTATTAATTTTGCTCAGGTTTTGAGCTTTGCATTGACGTATTTGTTATATTGATTTTAGTAAATATTACGGATATGATAATGTCTATCATTTACAATTACCTTTTCGGACTCTTTACTATGAAACACCTTTCTAAATCTGTAAAAACATTAGGTGCAAGCTTATTGTTAGCTTCTGCTTTTGTAACGCAACCGGCGCTAGCTAACGGCCCAATTGGTGAGCACGTAAACCATTTACAAGAAAACATTAAAGACTATTCAGAAGAAGTTGAATGGATGGTTGGTAAAGTAGACACCATGGTAACTGACTACAGCAAAAGCGGTGCAAAGGCTGTAAACAGCGACGATTTAATTGAATATTGGGAGTCGGTTAAGTTTCACAGCGCTATTGAAACTAACTTTGTGCCTGTATATGCCTCAATTTGGCAAGGCATTTATGGTGTAAAAATGGCCATTGATAACAACAAGCCTGCCCAAGAAGTGCGCAATCAGCAAAAAGCCATGAACATAGCCTTGTGGCAAGGTCTTGGTGCTGTTAAGCTTGCGGCAAAATTCCAGCAAAAAGGCTTACTTGATACAGTTAAAGCCACTGCTACAGAAGGCATGACCCAAAGTGCCACCATTGACGAAATCAAGCACAAGCTTGACCGTGTTGTTGCTAAATTTGCAGAGCGCTTAAACGAAGAAGCCACTGAAATTGTTCACGATACGTATTTACACCTTTTTGAAGGCGTAGAAGGTACGCTTATCGAACAAGATGCAAAACTAGTAGAAGTGCTGGAAAAAGATTTTAACGTAACACTACCGCAAACAATTAAAAGCGCTAAAAGCGTTGATGAAGTACGTGACGTGGTAAGTGATATGCACACTAAATTAGACCGCGCTAAAACGCTAATAGAAAAAGCGGAGAAGTCGCGTAAGGATGTTTTTTAAGTGAAGCGTAGGACCTTTATACAAGGCCTAGCTGCGTTAGGGGTTGTTGGCGCTTTGCCACTGCCCCTTTCTCGCGCACTAGCTGCCGATATAGCAAACCCAGTTTCTGTTGATAATTTACCAAAGCTTAAAGGTGATTTAACCTTATACCTAGGCCGTGGTGAAGGTGGTTTGTATGAAAATGTATTACAAGCGATTCAGAAAAAAAATCCTGACTTTAACTTAGCTATTCGCCGCGGCCCGACTGCTGCACTTGCCAATACTATTGTGGCAGAGGCAAAGGCAGGTGTACGCCGTGCCGATTTATTTTGGGCGGTTGACTCAGGCGCTATTGGCCTAGTTACCGATGCAGGCCTTGCAAAGCCCCTACCGAGTGATTTATCTGCACAGTTACAACCGCAATTTAGATACGATCAATGGGCGCCGGTTACCGGTCGGATCAGAACCTTGCCGTATAACACATCGCGTTTAACTAAAGACCAAATTCCAACAAGCATAATGGAGATTGCAGATAGCGATTTATCAATTGGTTGGGCGCCTGCTTATGCGTCGTTTCAATCGTTTGTTACCGCTATGCGTATTTTAGAAGGCGATGACAAAACCGCTAAATGGCTTAAAAAAGTTAAAAAGCGCGCTAAAACATACGCCGGTGAACTCGGTGTTGTAATGGCGGTAGAACGTGGTGAAGTAGATATTGGTTTTGCTAATCACTACTACACGCTGCGTCTTAAATCGGGTAAACCAGATGCTAAATTAGACTTAGCCTTTACCGAGCAAGATGCAGGTTGTTTAGTCAATGCCTCGGGTATTTTAACGCTAAACGATGACCCGCTTGCTACTAATTTTATGCGTTACTTATTAAGCGAAGAAGTACAAGGTTATTTAGCCCGAGAAGCGTATGAAATACCGCTTGTTAATGGCATTACTCAACCGGCAGGCTTACCGTCGCTGAGTGACATATCTCCACCAAAGGTTGATTTAACTCAACTTGCGGATTTACGCCCCACCATCAACTTGATGCGCAACAACGGCGTTTTATAAATGCGAATACCTGCTTCTTACCCAATGGCGCTGCTTGCAGCGCTCATTACGATTACCCCTGTTTATATTTTAATTACCCTTGCTAGCGACTCCAGTACCCTTTTTGACAGTCATAATTTAAAAATACTGGGCAATACGTTATCGCTAATGGGCTTAACCGTATTAGGCTCAATTCTAATTGGGGTACCACTGGCTTTTATAAGTGCTTATGTGCATTTGCCTTTTAAAAAAATATGGCTGGTGATTTTTGCCGCGCCCTTGGCTATTCCAAGTTATATTGGCGCATTTACTTTGTACGCTGCGTTTGGCCCAGGTGGTGAAATAAATAACCTACTTGGCTTTGAAACCCCACCCATGTATGGGTTAAGCGGTGCAGCCATTGTAATGACCTTGTATACCTTCCCTTTTGTAATGATGACCACACGCTCGTCACTGCTCAGTTTAGATGCCAGCATGGTAAATGCAGCGCGTACCTTGGGTATGTCGATGACACAAAGTGTGTTTAAAGTAATTTTACCCCGTGTAGTTAACGGTATAGCAGCGGGCTCATTATTAGTGGCGCTGTATACGCTTTCAGACTTTGGTACACCCGCAATGATGCGCCTAGATACCTTTACCCGGGTAATTTACGTAGAATACAATGCGTTTGCATTAGGGCGCGCGGCGATGTTGTCGCTGCAATTAATGGTTATTGTTGGCTTTTTACTTTTAATAGAATCACAAATAAAAACCGCCTCTGAACGACACGGTCGCCCACTGGTTTTATTTCCCACTAAATGGCAAATAACCGCAATGATTGCTGCGTTTGGCCCTATTTTATTGTTAGCTATTGGTTTACCGCTGGCGATATTTTTTGTTTGGCTAGCACGCGATGGTTACAGCAATTTTGACTTTAGCATAGCGTGGAACTCAGCGTATGCCTCAGCCATTGCTGCCATAGTGGCGGTTATTGTGGCTATTCCTGTTGCTCATGCCGCATTAACCGGAAAAGCCGGCAGAATAATGGAGCGCGTTACTTATTTTGGTTTTGGTATTCCTGGCATTGTCATGGGCACCGCGCTGGTATATGGCGGCTTGCAACTCCCGTTTTTATATCAAACATTAGCGCTTCTGATTATTGCTTACATGCTACGATTTTTACCGCTTGCAGTTGGCTCTATTCGCACCAGTACAGAGCATTTAGATCAAAGCTTAATAAAGTCGGCGCGCGTATTAGGTGCAAGCCCGCGTGAAGCCTTTACTCGCATTACCCTGCCGCTAACAATGCGTGGTATTATTGCCGGTGCTGCATTGGTATTTTTAGAATCAATGCGCGAGCTTGAAGCAACGCTATTGCTAGGCCCGACCGGGTTCGAAACCCTTTCAACCTATTTATGGCGTGTGTACGAAGCCGGTTATTTTGGCCGTGCTGCCATTCCCGGTTTATTGTTAGTGGTGATTTCTGCCTGTGGCTTAGCTATTATGATGTCTGGCGAAAAACGTAACCAACTCGAACATTGAGGATTTAAAAACAAATGCTATCTGTAAGCCAGTTGTCTATAGATTACGGCAGTAACCGTGTAGTAAGCGATTTAAATATATCGTTAGGTGAAAATGAAATTCTCATGCTAGTAGGCCCTACGGGCTGCGGTAAAAGTACAATATTGCAAGCACTTGCAGGGCTTATCCCCATTAGCGAGGGTGAAATAAACGTAGGCAAATGGCGCGCAACGCCAAAACGTAATGTGCCCCCTGAAAAACGCAGTGTTGGTATGGTGTTTCAAGATTTTGCATTGTTTCCTCATTTAACGGTTGAGCAAAACATTTGTTTTAGATTAAAAGACACCGCCATTGCCGATCATTGGATTAAACTACTTGGTCTAAATGATTTTAGAGCAAAAAAGCCAGCCACCCTCTCTGGTGGTCAAAAACAACGTGTAGCACTTGCTCGTACACTTGCTCACCAGCCAGATTTTGTGTTACTTGATGAACCCCTTTCTAACCTTGATGCCGCATTAAAAGATATGCTGCGCTGGGATATAAGAAACGCCTTAAAAGAAGCGGGAGTGCCTGCAGTATGGGTTACTCACGACCAAGAAGAAGCGCTTTCGGTAGGTGACCGTGTAGGTGTATTACAAAACGGTAAAATACAACAACTCGACAGCCCTGAACAATGCTTTAGCATGCCAAACAACCGCTTTGTAGCGCGCTTTTTAGGTGAGGCAAGCTTTATTGCTGGGCAGTTTGAAAATGGCCAAGCAACCACTAGCATTGGCGTAGCACCAGGGCAAGGTATAGACTGCGACAGTGGCGATGTAGATGTGTTGCTTCGCCCTGACGATGTACAGCTTATTCAAAACTTAAATCAACCTAACGGTGAAGTTGTTTGGGTACGCTTTGAAGGTGGCAGCCGTTTATGTGCGGTTAAATTAAGCTGTAATAAGCTCGTTACTAGCCGTGTAAGCCACGAGGTTGTGGTTAATCCGGGTGACAGCGTTCATGTATCTATTGTTACTACTCACCCGCTGGCTGTGTATAAAAAACAATAATTAAACTATGAGGTAGCTATGCCTAAACAGGGCCCTAATCCAAATAACCCTGCCCCTGTTGAGGGCTTTCCTCAGGTTGGCTTTTTAAAAAACTTTATTACCTCGCCTAATATACTTGTGGGTGATTATACCTATTACGACGATCCTGACGGCCCTGAAAACTTCGAAAAAAATGTCCTTTACCATTTCGATTTTATTGGTGATCGTCTCATTAGCTATTGCGCTATAGCTAAAAACGTGACATTTATAATGACCGGCGCTAATCATCAAACCGCGGGGTTTTCTACCTATCCATTTTTTATATTTGGCAACGGCTGGGAAAAATCGGCCCCGCAGGCTGGAGAGTTACCCTTTAAAGGCAATACGGTTATCGGTCACGATGTATGGATTGGTTATAATGCAACCATAATGCTAGGGGTAAATATTGGCAGTGGCTCTATCATTGCAAGTAAATCGGTAGTTACCTGCGATGTAGCCCCTTATAGCGTGGTAGGTGGTAATCCGGCAAAAGTAATTAAGCCCGGGTTTGATAGCAACACAATAAGTACGTTATTAGATATAGCTTGGTGGGATTGGAGCAATGAAAAAATCACTGCTCATCTAGATGCCATTACTCAATGTGATTTAAGCGCTTTAATAAAGCTTAAATAACCCATAAGTAACACTCACCTACCACTCAAACATGTACGCCATTTTACTAATGGTTTTTAAAGGCACGTTATGCGTGTTGCGCTTAGCGTATAAATGCTGCATAGACTTGTCTTTTACTTCACCAACAATAACTTCTTTAACTTGATAACCAAGTGCATGTGCTGCTTGAGAGTACGCAATAAACTCCCATTTTTTTATATTGGTGTTATCAACAATTACAAGCGGAATATTTTGCGCTAAAGCATTTATAAAGCGCGCTAAATTTAAATTATGATATTGCGGTAGTTTAAATTTATCAAAGTGATACTCGCCCTGTTCATTGACAAAGTAGTCATCGGTTGAACATATTAAATACTGGCTTGTATCTACTCCACCAAGCTCATCGGCTAGGGTTTGTGCATAGTAAGACTTACCACTTCCTGGTAGCCCTCTTAAAATAAAAACTTGTTTCATAGCATCCATTTTTGGGTAATGGTAAATATTAAATAGTTAAAATTATGATGTGCTGATTAACCGGCTTAATTGTTACTTATTATTTCATCATTGTAAGCCATTAGAATAACGCTGAAGCAGTTAGCGCGCCCACTAGCTTACAAATTTTGCTCGGTGATTGAATAGCCTTAAGGTTGGCTAATTTCAATCCGTAGAGTCAACACGCAGTAATAATGCCACAAAATCACTAAATTTCAGAGCACCAAATAACAATAGTGGTAATTTAAAGCAAAAAACGCTTTAAAAGTAACCCACTTGCATAAAAACTTTTAAAGAGTTGCTCACAATAGTTTTTTTATTTTATTTAACTAGGTAAGATACACGGTTCAAGTTCAACGCACTAAATTTAACCGCTGCGTTGAGTAGTTAATATTATACAGTTAGGCAACTTATATCATTGGAGTGAAGATGAGCCATTTAGCGATTTCAGAGCTATTAAAAGGCAATGTTGCGGTAGACAGCCAAGTAACAGTAAAAGGCTGGATCCGTACACGCCGCGATTCAAAAGCAGGAATATCATTTTTAGCCGTTCATGACGGTTCGTGTTTTGATCCTATTCAAGCGGTAGTTCCT
>Ga0208571_1000874_pt1 | contig 10163 bp, 10 predicted proteins | sample DeeseametaMP0103_FD_184223 | JGI IMG/M metagenome (GOLD analysis project Ga0208571, IMG submission 184223) | Marine microbial communities from the Deep Atlantic Ocean - MP0103 (SPAdes) | ecosystem: Environmental > Aquatic > Marine > Oceanic | place: Atlantic Ocean | collected 2010-12-22
GTGATGATGACTTCTTTTTTAGAGATACCTTTTCCGCAGTGGATACTATGCTTTCCTTTGTTTTTGAAGGTGCACAGATTTCTGGATCGCTCCAACCGTTTCCAAATTTGATTTCCATTTTAGAACGCTATCATGAGAGACCAGCATATAAGGTGGCTTTAGAAAAAGGTGGAGAATACAAACTTGGATAATAGAAGCCTGATTAGGAACAATCTCTCAAGCTTGAGATAGCAACCTCTCAACTTCCAGCGCGGCTTAATCTCCTATTCATAATTCCTTCATGTCAACCGCTACTTATGTATCTTCATAAATACTTTCTAAAAAACAAAGCTTGGAGGTCAGCAACGGCTCTGCCGTAATCTGATTTGCCATCAAAAGCATGCTCTTCCTCAGAAAAGATGTGCAAAGAAGCTGGTCTATTGTACTCTTTTAATTTTTCATAGAAGCTTGTACTGTCCTTTAATCTCACCACTCTGTCCTTTGATCCATGTATGAGTAAGCATGGTGGAAAATCTTTAGAAACATAGTTCATAGGACTGGCCTTGTCATATTCTTCTTTTATTGCATCTTCTCCCATTAACAACAGAAAAGCATTTTCTAATGGATTCGCCATTTTCAATTGTCTGATTGTTGTAGGCGGATAAATAGCACAAACCGCTTTCACTTCAGAAGATGCATTTTGATTGCCTCCCTCACCTTCAAAAGTTTTATCATACTGCTTAGCCGCAGCCATCAAAGAAAGGTGTGCTCCTGCAGAATTCCCAGAAATACCGATTCTGGATGGGTCTATACCCAATTCCTCAGCATGTGCTCTTAAATATCTGATAGCGCAATTTACATCTTGAATTTGTGCCGGCCATATTGCTTCATTAGAAAGTCTGTAGGAATTGCACATACACACAAAACCTAATCTGCCTAAAAGTATAGCGTATCCTCTAAGTTGGCTTCTATCCCCTTCCATCCAACCTCCTCCGTGAACAAAAAGAACAGCTGGTCTGTTTTTTGCTTTGATTGGTGGAAGAAAAATGTCTGCTTCGAGAGAATGGTTATCTCCTTTTCCTATAACCACTCCTTCTTGTATTGAAACTCTTCCTTCTTGTATTTTCATTTTTATATTCCTAGAGCAAAAAAAAGGCACCCTAATTAAGATGCCTTTTTATTTTAGTTCTTTTTAAGATCGACCTCTCCAGACTCCTAAAATGATAATAAGAGCTATGATAACAGCCAGACCTTCAGATCCAAGTGTAGCAATCACTGGTTCAATATTTGTTAAAACGTTACCAAAAAATGGTGCAGAAGGTCCAAACAATATGGATACTAATATTGAAACAGCGACAACCAGACCTAGAAGTTTAGTTGCTTCCCACAACCAACCCTTTATTTTTTCCAAAAAATCCATAACACCCCCTATGTAATCCAGAAAAAAGAAAGGGGCACCCTATAGAGGCCCCTTTCTAATGCAAAAGCTAAGTAGAACTTATCTATACAGATCAAGTAAAACCGCAAGCACGATTAGACCAACCAGGCCGTTATCACCAAGAGTGTTAACAACACCGAGAAGGCCATCCAGAACCCCACCAACAAAAGGAAGACCGCCACCAAAAACTATTCCAGCGGCAACTCCTAGAGCGATAAGAGATACAACGATGCCTGTCAATTGACCTATGATGTCTTTTACAACATTAAATGCATTCATATTTCACCCATTTATTTAGCTAAACAAACGCCCGAGTTCCCCTCGGACAAGCTGTATTTAACAAGAAAGCCATAAATAAAACAAATCAGGTATTAGCATAAAATGATGAAAGATTCAAATTTTTAATCATCTAATCCTTTCATAGTTAATCTGATCTTTCCTTGCCTATCTACCTCAAGAACTTTTACTTTAACTTCTTCGCCTTCCACAAAATAGTCAGCAACTTTTTCAACTCTTTCCTCAGAAATCTCAGAGATATGAACTAATCCATCTCTTCCTGGCATAATGGTAACAAACGCCCCAAAATCAACTATATTGGCTACAACACCAGTATAAATCTTATTAATTTCAGGCTCCGCTGTTATAGCATTTATTCTTTCTACGGCCATTTCCCTAGACTCGGGAGTGTCGCCATAAATCATTACCTTTCCTGAATCATCTACATCTATTTGGGCTCCTGTTTCCTCAACTAGTTTTCTTATGGTTTCTCCACCCTTACCAATAACATCCCTAATTTTTTTTGTATTGATCTGAATTATTACTGCTTGTGGAGCCTTAGAAGATAATTGATCCCTAGACTGAGATATAACTTCATTCATTTTCCCTAGTATGTGCAACCTTGCCTTATTTGCTTTTTTCAGAGCAACATCAAAAATTTCTTCCGTAATTCCATCTATTTTAATATCCATTTGAAGAGCCGTTATTCCGTCTGAAGTTCCTGCTACTTTGAAATCCATATCACCTAAATGATCTTCGTCTCCTAGAATGTCGGTAATAACAGCAAATTCATCTTGTTCTTTCACTAGACCCATAGCAATTCCTGCTACTGGCTTAGTTATGGGAATGCCTGCGTCCATTAGAGCTAAGCTAGCCCCACAGACAGAAGCCATAGAACTTGAACCATTAGATTCTGTAATTTCAGATACTACTCTAATAGTATATGGAAACTCTTCTGGATCGGGGAGAACTGCTTCCAAAGCTCTTCTAGCCAATTTTCCATGACCTATTTCCCGACGTTTAGGTCCAGCTAAAAAACTTGCCTCTCCAACAGAATACGGAGGAAAGTTATAATGTAGCATAAATTGATCTTTAAACTCACCTTCTATAGCATCTATTAACTGGGCTTGTCTTGGCGATCCTAAGGTTGCAGTTACTATTGCTTGAGTTTCTCCTCGAGTAAATAGTGCAGATCCATGAGTATTATGAAGAAAACCCACTTCTAAGTAGATTGGCCTAACGGTATCTAAATCCCTGCCATCTATTCTAGATTCACCTGTAAGAAGTTTGGATCTAACAATCTTTTTTTCTATTTTTTTAAATGAATCTAGTAACTTAGATTCAGGTATTTCCGACCCTTCCTCAGCTGGTAACATTTCATTAACAACCTTTTCTTTTAGTTCAGATAAGCTTTGAACTCTCTCTTGCTTATTTTGAATTAAATAAGCTTTGGAAATACTTTCAGAGAATTTGTCTTCAACAGAAGAAATCAAGTTGCTATCTATAACACTAGGCTCATATTTAAAAGCAGATTTTCCTACATCTGCTGCCATTTCCTTAATGGCTTCAATAACTGGCTGCATTTCTTGATGAGCGAAAAGTATTCCGCCTAACATTTGATCTTCACTAAGCTCTTTAGCTTCAGATTCAACCATAATTACTGCCGAATCACTTCCAGCTATAACCATATCCAAAAATGAATTTTCCATTTCACTCCTTTTTGGATTAAGAACGTATTGACCTTCAATAAAACCTACTCTAACTGCTCCCAAAGGACCTTGAAAAGGTAGCCCTGAAATCGCTAAAGCAGCAGAAGCTCCTAAGAAGGACAGAACATCTGGATCTATATCCTTATCAGAAGAAAGAACAGTACATATCACTTGTACTTCATATAGGAAATCATCTTTAAATAAAGGCCTTATTGGTCTATCAATAAGCCTTGAAGTAAGGGTCTCTTTTTCAGTGGGCCTGCCTTCTCTTTTAAAAAACCCTCCGGGTATTTTTCCAGTGGCATAGGTTTTTTCTATGTAATTAACCGTGAGGGGGAAAAAATCTTGGTGCTCATTAGGGGGCTTCCCAACTACTACGGTTGCAAGTACCTGTGTATTTCCTGAAGAAACCATTACGGCCCCTGTTGCTTGCTTTGCTATTCTTCCCGTTTCAAAAAGAATTTCATCAGTTCCAATCTTTACAGTTTTGTTATAAGTTTCCATATATCCTTTTTTTGATTATTTTATTTAAACCACTTTAGTGGCATGTTTTCTAAAGAGGAATATTTAGATCTATCTTCTTAAGCCAAGATCAATTATGATTTTGGAATAAATTTCTGGCTTCTTTTTATTCAAATAATCAAGGAGTTTTCGTCTTTGGTTTACCATTCTAATTAAACCTGTTCTTGAGTGGTGGTCTTTAGAATTGTCTTTAAAGTGAGATTGAAGAGCATCTATATTAGCTGACAAAAGAGCAACTTGGACTTCTGGAGATCCAGTATCAGAATCAGACCTTCCAAATTTAGAAACTATTTCTTTCTTTTCTGAACCATTTAAAGCCAAAACTTTATCCTTTATATCTTGAAGGTGAAGCGGAATATTTTTTTGTAGCTAGTAGCCTTCTAGGCGATACTTTCATCGATAAATCAATGTTTCCAATTCCTATAAACGAACCTTCTTCTTCGTATAATCTTACTATTCCCTCTTTTTCTTGGCGCGCATTATAGTCTACTTGCTGGCCATTTCTAATTTTTTTTGTTTCAGTTTTATTTAAGACTAGCTTTGGATAATTCTTTAAAACCTGGTCACATTCAACAATATCATCAACATAAGAATTTTTACCTTTAGAATTTAGTGGAGTTAGGTCTTCTTCTTTTAAGAAACCTATGCGAGTCCTTCTAAGCTCTAAAACTGTGGCATAAGTTTCTAATTGCCTACCTATAGATTCAACAAGAGTTCTTATGTAAGTTCCTTTTGAGCAAGAAACTTCTACAGTTACTTCTTTGTAACTTTTAAAAGTTTTTAATTCAATCTGATCCACATAAATTAATCTTGGTTTTCTTTTTAAAAAAACACCTCTTCTTGCCCAATAATATAGAGGCTTACCATTTTTTTTTAAAGCAGAGAACATAGGTGGGATCTGTTCTTGTTCACCAACAAAATGACTTAATACCTTTTTTAATTGGTTTAAGGAAAAATTTACATCGCCTAAGGATACTTCTTTACCGGTAATATCTCCCGTGTCAGTTTCTAAACCAAAAAGAATTTTTACTTCATATCGCTTAGATTGATCTGAGACGTAATTACTAAATTTAGTTGCTTCACCAATACAGATTGGAAGTATTCCTGTAGCCAAAGGATCCAAAGTGCCACAATGACCAACCTTTTTTTCATTTAAATCTTTTCTGATGTTATATACACACTGTGCAGAAGAAATTCCAGAAGGTTTGTCAATCAACAAGAATCCGTTCAAATCATATACTCCGACTTATCCTCTTCAAAACAGAGCTCAGGTAGACGTTTGATTTTCATTTTTTTACCTAAGCTACTTCTAATAAATCCTTTTGCATTTTCTAAAACCTCTTCAACCTCTTTTAAGTCAACATCATTAAAACTGTTGAGTGGTGAAAAAAACACGAAAGCCTTCTTAATGTCTTTAGAAAGTTCAACTTTAATTATTGTTAACCCTTCTAACCTTGGATCTTTAACTTCATCTCTTAAAATGATAGAAATTTCTGCCCTAATCTGATCTGAAAGGCGATCAGAACGAGTAAAGTCAATTGATTGCATTAGCTTAAGGTTCTTCTAATTTCCTTCTTATCAAATACTTCTATTTTATCGCCTACTTTAATGTCAGAATAATTTTCGATTCCAATACCACATTCAGTTCCAGAAGATACTTCAGATGCATCATCTTTAAATCTTCTTAAAGAATCTAAGCGTCCTTCAAATATGACAATATCATCTCTAATCACCCTAGCAAATTTATTTCTTTTTATGGTCCCTTCTAAAACAAATGAACCTGCAATCACCCCGAATTTAGGAGATTTAAACGTTTCCTTAACTTCAGCTGTTCCAAGAATCTCATCTCTAATTTCGGGTTCAAGATGACCTTCTATTATTTCTTTTATCCCATCCAAAAGATCATAAATTATTCCATAATAAGAAATTTCGATAGCTTCAGCATCTGCCAATTTCTTAGAAGAATTATCTGTTCTTACATTAAAGCCAATAATTATGGAATTGGTGGTTATTGCTAGATTTACATCATTAGTATTTATCCCGCCTACCGAATAGTGGATTATATTTAATTTTATTTCTTCAGATTCAAAATTCTTTAATGAGCCCAATATTGCTTCTAAAGAACCATAGGTATCAGCTTTTATTAAAAGATTTAGAGTTAAATTAGAAGATTTTTCTGAATCAAATAAAGACTCTAGGTTAGTGATCTGCTTTCTAGCCAATCTGCTTTCTCTAACTTTCTTAGCTCTCTCCCTGGAAATTTCTTTTGCCATTTTTTCGCTAGTTACTACAACAAATTCTTCTCCTGCTCTTGGAGGTGAATCTAGACCACTTATTAAAACAGGCATTGACGGTCCAGCTAAACTTAACGAACTTGAATTTTCATCCAACAAACTCCTAATTTTCTTAGTTTGATCTCCAACTAAAATCATATCTCCAATTTTTAAAGTACCTTCTTGAACAAGAACAGTTGCAACTGCACCCTGTCCTTTTTTGGTACTTGAGTCTAAAACTATCCCATGAGCAGGTCCATTATGATGAGCTTCCAGCTCTAAGACTTCTGCTTCCAAAACAACTGCTTCTAGCAAAGAATCTATTCCTTCGCCCTTCAAAGCAGAAACATTAACGAACTGGGTATTTCCACCCCATTCCTCTGGAATTAAATCCTTAGAGGAAAGTTCATTCCTAACTTTTTCTGAGTCAGCTCCCTCTAAATCCATTTTATTAACAGCTACAACTATAGGAACGCCTGCTGCTTTTGCATGACTAATAGATTCTTCTGTTTGAGGTTGAAGGCCATCATCAGCTGCTACTACCAGAATAACAATGTCAGTAGAATGAGCACCCCTAGCCCTTACTTCACTAAAGGCAGCGTGACCTGGCGTATCAATAAATGTAATTGTTCCCTGGTCTGTTTTAGCTAGATAAGCACCTATTTTTTGAGTTATACCTCCTTCTTCTCCTTCGGCTATTTTACTGTTTCTTATAAAATCTAATAAAGTAGTCTTACCGTGATCTACATGTCCCAAAACTGAGACTACAGGATGTCTAGGTTCTTTATTGCCTTCATATGAAACCATCTCAACTAGTTTATCTTCAGCTAAATCTTCTTGAACTAGTTCAGCCATATGACCAAGTTCTTCAGTAACTAAAATAGCTGTATCCTGATCAAGAGTTTGATTTAAGGTAGCCATTACTCCCATATCCATTAGTTGTTTAACGACCTCAGATGACTTAATAGACAATGCTTTAGACAAGTCACTTACTGTAATAGCCTGAGGTACCTTTATTGACTTAGCAACAAATTCCGAAGGTTTTTCAAATCCATGTTCTGATGCTTGCTTGTTTAAAAATTCTTCTCCTTCTAGTTCCTTTTGTTCTTTCTTCGAAAGAATAATATTTTCTTTTTTAATAGGTTTCTTTCTATCTGCTACCTTTAAGTTAATTGGTCCTTGCTTGGTTCTTTTAATTACAGGAGGTTCTGTATCTCTTTTTGTCTTTCTTTTAACAAAAATCTTCTTTTGAGCTTCTTTTCTTTGCCTTTCTTCTTCTGATTTCTTATTCTCTTCTCCTGCAATCCTTTTTTTCTCTATTTCATCAAAATCTATTCTTTTTGAATCTTCAGGAATTTCATTCTCTATTTTTTGTGATTTAATATTCTTCCTTCTTATTTCTATAGTAGTTCCTTTGTTAAATTCTTCTAAAGAAGGCTTCTTTTTTAAAGTAATAGTCTTAGAACTCTTTCTTTGTTGATCTTTTAAGAAAACTAGCAGAATCTTTTTATCTCTATCTGTAACAGAATCCAAAGGAGAGGATTGCTTTAAACCTGCCTCTTTCATTTGCATAAGCATCTTTTCTGCAGGTGTACCTACTATTTTTGCTAATTTTTCTACTGTTACTTCGGTCATCAAATGCTTATGGATTAATCTTCGTTAAACCAATGTTCCCTCGCTTTCATAATTAAAATACCTGCTATCTCTTCTTCCATCTCAACATAATCACACAATTCATCAACTGACAATTCAGCTAAATCATCTCTTGTTTTAATTCCTTTCTGATTTAAAAGAAGAGCTAAAGACATATCGACTCCTTCAACAGACAATAAATCATTTTCTTCATTCTCATTATCTGAAGATATTTCCATGGCTAGGGTTAATAAAGCCTCTTTTGCACGATTTATTAAAAGAACTGCTATCTCTTCATCAAGACCTTCTATCTTAGACAAGTCAGATACTTTTGCTGAAGAAATCAAGTTTAAAGAAGAAAATCCTAGACTGATAAGAACATTAGCCATGTCTTTATCAACATCTAAATTGTCCATTAGATTACTTAAAGAAATAGAGCTTGCTTCCTCTCCTTCCTTAACTAAATCCTTATCTACTACATTTAATTTCCAGCCTGTTATTTGACTGCATAATCTTACATTTTGCCCATTTCGTCCTATAGCTTGAGCCAAAGAATCCTCACTTACAGCTACTTCCATAACTTGTTTTTCTTCGTCAAGAACAATTGAATCTATTTCAGCTGGACCCATTGCATTAATAAGTAGCTTAGCTGGGTCATCATCCCAAACAACAATATCTATTCTTTCATTCCCAAGCTCTGAGGATACTGCCTGTACCCTTGAACCCCTCATTCCTACACAAGCCCCAACAGGGTCTATTCTGTTATCATTTGTTTTTACAGCTATCTTTGTTCTCAATCCAGCATCTCTTGCAATTGCCTTAACTTCTATTACTTGCTCAGCTATTTCAGGTACTTCCAATCTGAATAGTTCTTTTACCATTTCGGGACACCTCCTGCTTAAGGCAAGCTGAGAACCCCTATTTTCTCTTTCTTCTTCTTGTAATACAGCTCTTAATCTATCTCCTATTCTATAAACTTCTCCAGGAATTAGCTCAGTTCTTGGAAGAACGGCTTCAGCTCCATCCCCTAAATCAACAATTAAAAACTCTCTCGTAACTTTTTTTACTGTTCCATTAACTAACTCACCAAGTACTGATCTATATTGATCAACTATCTTTGCCCTTTCGGCTTCTCTAACTTTCTGCACTATTACTTGTTTTGCAGCTTGTGCTGCTATTCTTCCAAATTCTATATTCTCAATCTTTTCTTCAATCCTTGAGCCTAATTCTGAATTGGGATCTTTCTTTTTTGCTTCTTCAACTAACATATGTAGTCCAGGATCCTCAAAATTTTCTTCATCTACTACTTCCCAGAACCTCAATGACTTATATTCACCCGTAGATTTATCTATATTCACTTCAATATTAGAAGGCTCTGTGTACCTTCTTTTTGTGGCACTTGCCAAACCTGACTCAATCGCATCAAAAATAATATCCTGAGAAAGTCCTTTTTCTCCAGAAACCGATTCAGCTACTAACAAAATATCATTTTGCATGCTCTACCCCTGTGTATTCTAAATTTGCCTTATCTATACTATTAAAGTTTATAAAAAAATCTTCATTTTCAGTCTTAAGGACTAAGCCCTCTCTAATAACTTCCTCTAATGTGCCTTTGATACTTGTGTATTCATTTTCTTCTTTTTTATATCTGACTTTAAGGGTGAAACCTATGTAGTTTGAGTACTGATTTTTATTAAAAAACTTTCTCTGAACCCCAGGTGATGAAACCTCCAAAGAAAGATTGTTAATAGAAAATTCATCTGCTTCTAACACTTTAGATATGTGTCTACTAACCTTTTCACAATCTTGTATTCTTATACCCTTATTTCTATCAATAAAAACTCTTAGAGTTGGGCTATTATTATTTCCAACCAATTCAATTCCCCAAATCACACATCCTAGCGATTCTATGTCAGCTTTAATTAGACTCTGTATATATTCTTTATCCATCTTTCTAGTTAACAAAAAAGCCCTCTAGGGGCCTTCAATTTGGTAGCGGGGGTAGGATTTGAACCTACGACCTTTGGGTTATGAGCCCAACGAGCTACCGGACTGCTCCACCCCGCAATAAAGCTGGCGAAGTATAGGTCTACGGATCAAGGCGGTCAAGAAAATTGGTGCCGAAGAGAGGATTCGAACCTCCACGGACCTAAGCCCACTACCCCCTCAAGGTAGCGTGTCTACCAGTTCCACCACTTCGGCAATAGTTACTCTGGCAATGTATCAGTCAAAATTCCTTCTTCAGATTCAATAATCTCTTCTTGCAAATTAAATCCTTTGTCGACTGTCCTTGATTGAAAGGTTAAGTAGAAACCCAAAACTAAAAAAATTAGT
>Ga0208571_1000887_pt1 | contig 10084 bp, 7 predicted proteins | sample DeeseametaMP0103_FD_184223 | JGI IMG/M metagenome (GOLD analysis project Ga0208571, IMG submission 184223) | Marine microbial communities from the Deep Atlantic Ocean - MP0103 (SPAdes) | ecosystem: Environmental > Aquatic > Marine > Oceanic | place: Atlantic Ocean | collected 2010-12-22
CAAATCAAAGACCATGCTTTCACCTTTCATGGGTGATTCGCCCTTGGTTTGAACGGTTGGATATTCATCATTTGCCAACACCGCATCCAAAATATTTGTTTCCCAATTTACAAGAATTTCACCGGCACTTAGTTTAGTGCCTTCGTACTCCATAAATGCTCCCTCAGAAAGGAAAGAAAGCTGCTCATCTATATGGTAATCAATATATTCTCCACCATAGAAAACAGTAGTATCAATTCGGGTGTTTTCCCCTTCAGGATTAAATTCACCAAGAGCCCCACCCTGAACCTGTAATCTCTTGATTTCACCCTCCTGAAAAGATATTCTTATGGTATCACCAGAAACTGTATTTTCTCCTGCAAGCAGGCTATCATCAACAACATGATATAAGGTTGTTGCCATTTTCATTAATTTAAGTTGTGAAATATAATCTTCCTGAAAATGAGCAATCATTTCTTTACTTGTCATTTCATCCCTGAATTTTTGATAGGAACCATTCTTTTCAACCTTCAGATTAAGATCATTATAGGCAAATGCATTCTTATTCACATAAATCATTTCCAGTAGTGAATCTTCATATTGAATTGTCATCTCATCACCAAAAATCCCTCGGGTTGGATCCTCAACAGATGCATTTATGGATAATGTCATTAGCTGCAATTCATCATCATATTTAATTTCGTTTGCAGTAATTAACCTGTTTGTCTCTATAATACGGGTATAGCCATTGGCAATAAAGGATGACCCACGATACCCATCGGTTTGCCAATAATAAAAAATTTCTGTGGTGAGCAGGCGGTCTTTCTCAGGCTGTATGTAGCGAACATTCCCCATGGCATACCCCGAGTCTAACTTTGACCAATAAACCATGGAATCACAGGTGAGTGTATCCAACCCATTTATCATAATAGTATTACCATTTAGGTGCAAAACGTCATCTTTAATATATTGTGCAGCATTATCCGCGAGTATCACTTTACCGGTTTTAACAAAGCGGACATTTTCATTTAGTCGACGAACTTCCAGACCATTAATTTTGGTACCTTCTATTTCACCATCAGCTGAAATATTCCATCTTTCCTGAGCAAAAGTTAATCCAAATATCAGAACAAGACCAGTAATGAATTGTATTATTAGTAGCGGTCTTTCCATAGTTTGCCTAATCGTTCCTTTAGAAACTTTTCACGGCCTTCATTTTGAGGATTATAAAATTGTGGCGCAGTATTAAAAAATTCAGGGAAATAATTCTGTTCTACAAAATGGTTGTCAAAAGAATGAGCATATTTGTAATCTTTTCCATAGCCTTCAGACTTCATTAGATTTGTGGGAACATTTCGTAAATGGAGTGGTACCGATCCTGCTCCGTTTTCTCTCACATTTTCTAATGCTGAATCTATGGCTTTATAGGCTGCATTACTTTTGGGGACTCCTGCCAAATAGGTAGTTATTTGGGAAAGGATTATTCTGCTTTCAGGCATACCGATTTTATGCACGGCATCAAATGCGGCGGTAGCCAATTGTAGTGCATAAGGTTCAGCATTTCCAATATCTTCAGCAGCCAAAATGATGAGCCGTCGTGCAATAAATTCTGGCTTTTCTCCCCCCTCTAACATCACCGCTAACCAATAAACTGCAGCATCAGGGTCTGAACCCCTAACAGATTTAATAAATGCCGAAATAACATCATAATGGTAATCACCTGCTTTATCGTAAATGACATTTTTTTGTTGGAGTGCTTCCTGAATATCAACTTTCAACAATTTCGCATTTCCCTCAGAATGAAGAGAAATGGCTAATTCCAAAGTGTTCAACATTTTCCGGGCATCACCACCACAGGATTCAATGAGAAAAGTTTTAGTTTCATCATCAATTTGGAGATTCTTTTGAGATAAGAGAATGTCATTTTCTAATGCTCGTTTAATTACACATTCTAAATCTAAATTGTTTAATGGGTAAAGGCGCAGCACACGGCATCTAGAAAGCAGGGGCGAAATAACTTCAAAGGAAGGGTTTTCAGTAGTTGCCCCCATAAGGGTTATGCTACCATCTTCCACAGCATGGAGGAGGGCATCCTGTTGAGATTTCGTAAAACGGTGAATTTCGTCAATAAATAGCATAGAACGCTTACCAGATTCAAAGGATGATTTACCTTTTCCTAATATCTCCCGCACCTGTTTTACTCCACTTGATATGGCAGAGAGTTCAAAATATTCTACTCCAAATTCACGGGATAGAATACGGGCTAATGTGGTTTTTCCGGTACCGGGCGGACCCCAGAATATTAGCGAAAATGGTTGGTTAGATGAAACCGCTTTGAATAGCAGACTGTTTTCATGAACTAAATTTGTCTGCCCAATAAATTCAGAAAGTACCTGGGGGCGGATTCTTTCTGCCAGCGGTGGTAAGTTTTTAGTTAAGAGAGAGGTGGAAGACATCCCCCAAAATTACAGCCGATTTGATTTGCAGGAAAATAAAAAGGAGAAGAACGGAATGATTAATTATTAATGGTTAATGATAAATAAAACTCCGCTTACAATTTACAATTATCAAACGACCCCCTGATCCATCATGGCATCGGCAATTTTAATAAATCCGGCAATATTGGCACCTTTGACGTAATTGATGAAATCACCATCCTTCCCATGTTTTTCACAGGCATCATGAATACTGCTCATAATGGTTTTTAGTTTTTCATCTACCTCTTCACGGCTCCAAGACATTAGCGCGCTATTTTGACTCATTTCTAACCCTGATACCGCAACCCCTCCGGCATTGGCTGCCTTTCCTGGACCAAATAATATTTTATTTTCTAAATAAATTTCAATAGCCTCTGGATCGGACGGCATATTGGCACCTTCAGCAACACAATTACAGCCATTTTTCACCAAAGTTTCAGCATCTTCTTTATTGATTTCATTTTGGGTAGCGCTGGGCAGGGCAACATCACATTTAGCGCTCCACGGTCGCTTACCATCCCAATATTCACCACCGAACTTTTCTGTATATTCATTTATTCTCCCGCGGCGAACATTCTTTAGATCCATCACCCATTGTAATTTTTCTGAATCTATTCCTTCAGAGTCATAAATACTGCCAGAGGAATCACTGAGAGTTACCACCTTTCCACCTAATTCAATGACTTTTTCAGAGGCATACTGTGCCACATTCCCAGAACCGGATACAGCCACGGTTTTCCCCTTGAAAGAATCACCCCTGGTATTCAACATTTTTTCTGCAAAATATACACAGCCATATCCAGTAGCTTCCGGTCGTATCAGGCTGCCACCCCAGTTTAGTCCTTTACCCGTAAGCACACCTGTGAATTCATTTCTGATTCGTTTATATTGCCCGAAAAGGTACCCAATCTCACGGCCTCCAACGCCAATGTCTCCAGCAGGTACATCCGTTACGGGACCAATATGCCGGTTAAGTTCCGTCATAAAAGACTGGCAAAAACTCATGACCTCATTTTCTGATTTCCCTTTGGGATCAAAATCAGCACCTCCTTTTCCACCTCCCATTGGCAAAGTAGTAAGACTGTTTTTAAATATCTGTTCAAATCCTAAAAATTTAAGAATGCTTAAACTAACTGAAGGGTGAAACCGTAGCCCGCCTTTATAAGGTCCAATTGCAGAATTAAACTCCACCCTGTAACCACGATTTACCTGCACCATCCCCTGGTCATCCCGCCAGGGTACACGAAACATAATTACCCGTTCAGGCTCAATTAATCGGTCTAAAATTTTGGTGTGAAGATAGTGTGGATTATCCTGTAGATGATCCCAAATGGACTCTACTACTTCACGGACAGCTTGGTGAAATTCGTCTTGCCCGGGGTTTTTATTGATAACAGTTTCCATAAATGCATCAACAGTTTTATACATAATTTATACTCTCCAAATTGTTTTAAATATGAATGAACGAAAAACCGCCATAAATGCGATGGTGAAATTTACAGGATTGTGGAACTTTTACTTTATAATTTTATTTATAGACTATGGTTAAAAATATTAGCATAACAATTATATCTAGCCTCCTGCTGTATTGGGTTTTACTTTACATTAATAGTGGTTATAATTCTTGTGGAAATTATAGTAAATGCATTAGCTGGGGAGATCAAACGGAGGATAATATCCATGTACATCCCGGACCTTGTTATTATGATTAAAGAACCAACACTAATCCCCTAACCCCTCCAACTCCTCCATTAATACTAAATATTCACTTTCCAACTTATTTTGAGAATCATGAAGGGCTTGTAATTTTTCAAAGTCTGAGCCAATTGTATTACTTTTCAGCTCTTCGGTAATCCTCCCTAATTCATTATCAATTGCCGTCATTCTTTTTTCAATTTTTCTCTTTTTATTTCTCAGGCTTTTTAATTCTTTATACGAATTCTTATTTTTTTTCGTTTTTTGTGAACCTTCTTCTTTCTCCCCACTTTTATTATTTTCGCCTCGCTTCCAAAGATAATAGTCATAGTTACCAGAAAATGATTTGATGCCATTTATATCCACCTCAATGATTGTATTAGTAACGGCATTCAGGAAATGACGGTCATGAGAAATACAGATTATGGTCCCTGAATATTTTTTAAAGGCTGCTTCAACAATATCTCTGGAGTGAATATCCAGATGATTGGTGGGTTCATCTAAGAGAATCAAGTTCGCAGGTTCAACCAATAACCGTGCCAATGCCAAGCGTGATTTTTCACCTCCGGATAATACCTTCACCTTATTCTTTACCATATCCGCTTGAAAAAAAAATGATCCCAAATACGAGCGGATTTGTGTTTCGGTCCAACCCCTAGATATGGAGAAAATGGTGCCATAAATGGTGGCCTCCAAGTCCAATGATTCTACCTGATGCTGACCAAAATAATGGGCTTTTATTCCAGGGCCAAATATTATTTCTCCACTGCTGGGTAGTTCAACTTTAGCTAATAATTTTAACAGAGTGGATTTTCCTGCACCATTTTCTCCCACCAATCCAATTTTCTCCCCTCGTTCTATTATAAGGTTTAGATTCGTATAAACAATATTTTCCCCAAAAGATTTACTTACACTTTTCAAATCCACTACTTTTAAGGGTCCCCTTTCTGGTTGGGGAATTTGAATGGAAAAGTTTTTAGTGGTTTTCACCGCTTGAAGAATCTCCATTTTATCCAATTGCTTGATACGGCTCTGTACTTGTTTGGCTTTGGTATTTTTCGAGCGGAAGCGTTCAATAAATCTTTCAGTTTGGGCAATTGTTTTTTGCTGATTATTATAGGACTTCTCTGCCTGCTGAAGCAACTCCTCCCGTTTATTTATATAAAAGCTATAATTACCTGAATATAAAATTGCCTGCCCTCGGTCTAACTCAAGGATATTATTTATTGATTTATCTAAAAAATTGCGGTCATGGCTTATCATAATGAGTCCGCCCCTCCATTTAGACAGAAAATTTTCCATCCAGATTAATGCGTTTAAGTCAAGGTGATTGGTGGGTTCATCTAAGAATAAATAATTGGGTTGTTTCAGTAACATGCCCGCTAAATAACAGCGCATTCTCCAGCCACCACTGAATGAATTGAAGGGTTCAAATAATTGTTCCTCGCTAAAGCCCAGGCCTCCCAAAATTATTTTGGCTTTTTTCTCTATATCCCATCCTCCGATTTGTTCAAAATTTTCCTGAATTTGGGATAATTCCGTGAGCATCTTAGAATTGTCAGGCTTTTCTGCTAATGCTTCAGTTATAGCATGGATTTTATGTTCAAGATCTGCCACTTCCGGAAAACCTGCAAGGGCTTCCTCTATAATATTGCGCTTTGACCCAGCGATAATTTCCTGGGGTAAATAACCGATGGACACAGACTTGCCAATGTCAACGGTACCTTTATCTGGGGTTTCCATCCTCAATAATATTTTTAGTAAAGTGGTCTTACCTGCACCGTTAGGTCCAACCAGCCCCACACGCATTCCTTCCTTTAATCGGAAGGATAAATTTTTAAATAATAGTTTATTGGGAAATTCTTTCCAAATTGAATCTATACTTAACATTTATTTCATTAATTAATTTGATTATAAAATTAAGATTTTATTCAGGTATTCACCAATAAAGGTTCATCTAAAAGAAATAATAATTGGTGAAAAAATACAGACTTTTTCTCCAACCAATAAAAAAGCTCTCCCCTCCTCCGGAGAGAGCCTTTTTTCAATAAGGAGATTTTCTAAGTAAGACGGTGATGAATTAACATCGTTTGCCTTACACCCATAACTTATGGGGGTTTCTACAACCCAATAGTTGATGTAGATCAAATAAATTTCAAAAATTGTCCCAAAACACATTAATCAATTAATTTACAATATGAAAATTACTTTATTATTACTCACAAATATTGTTTTCTCCTGTTATCAACCATTTCCAAATAATACTGTTGATGAAGAGGAAAATTCTACATCAACCTATAATTAAAATGGGAGCTAAAATAGATACCAATCAAACAAACGAAAAAAAATCTATTTGGGTGGAATCCAAATGGGAGAGCAAAATAATTTTTATTGGAGCATGGGGGTTTTTTCAGTTACTATTATTTATTTAATTATAGATTATAATCGGGTTGTGGAAAACGTAAGAAATTCAGCCGGATTTGGAGGAAATCATACCTCCTTAATTATCAGTAAATTCTGAAAATACTGCCAACAGTCTATATTCGAATTTTTTTATTCAATTTCAAATGCAACATATAGAGGACTACCGTTTCTAATTATCCTCAACATTATGGTATCGCCTTCAGAAAAAGCATCTAATTCTGATTCATAATCATTTTCATTTTTAATAATGGATTTACTTACTTCAGTGATTATATCCCCACGTTTAATATTATTATCATAAGCAGGTGAACCCTTTTTTATATCAACTACTTTTACGCCATTTGGGGAATCAGCCCTCAGTTCTTTGCCATCTACATTTTTTAAAGTTTCAACTCGAAGCCCCAAAACATCAAAAAGTTTTTCACCATAACGAAATGTCTCTGCAAGTTCTTTTTCACCGGGGCGAGTTCCTAATGTAACTATGAGGTTTCTTTCATGCCCATCTCTAATAACTGTAAGTTTTGTTTTATCATCAGGACGTCCAGAGGAAATTAGATTTTTTAAATTTGATGAATCCGCAACTTTAACTCCATCCACTGCAATGATGACATCTTGCTCTTCAACTCCCGCATCTTCGGCAGGACTGTTTTTAATCACTTGACTAATAATTGCGCCATTCCGTTCCTTTAGCCGTAAAGCCTTTGCCATGCCTTCATCTACATCCTGAATTTGCACTCCCAGCCAACCCCGAGTAACCTTTCCATCAGAAATCAGGTCTTCCATTACACGCTTCACCATATTAATGGGGATAGCAAATCCCACTCCTGCATTGGCTCTGGAATACCCATCGGTAGCGATGGCAGTATTTATACCTACTAATTCGCCATCCAAATTAAATAAGGCACCACCTGAATTCCCCGGATTGATGGCAGCATCATGCTGAATGAAATCCTCAAAATTATTACGGGATATTACTGAGCTTCTCCCAACAGCACTCACAATCCCCGCTGTCACTGTATGATTGAGGTGCAACCCGAATGGCGAGCCAATGGCAACCACCCATTCACCTACACTCAACTTATCAGAATTTCCCAAATCTACGGTGGATAATCCACCCGGATCAACTTTAATTACCGCTAAATCGGAAGGAGGATCAGTGGCAACAATAATGGCTTTCATTTCCCGTTTATCAAACATTATTACCTTAATTTCTTCGGCATCTTCAATAACATGGTTATTGGTAATTATATATCCCTTATCAGAGTCAATAATGACGCCTGAACCCAGAGAATGCCCCCTGGATTCACCTTGGGGAAATTGATCGCCAAATGGTGAGAAAAATTGATGATACCTCTGTTCGATTACTTTTTCTGAAACAATTGAAACAACAGCTGGATTTCCGTTTGAAGCTACTTGTATAAATGCCTTACTGAAATCCTTTTTAGAAGGAAATGCAAGGAGTACAGTAATCCATATGAGGGGTAAGATTTGTTTCATATTTGTATATTTTTCCTTTCTTAATTTGATCATGTACTAATGCCAATTTGCTGAAGTTGTTCCATATTAAAAATAGTTGCTTAACGTATCCCAAGTTAAGAAAATTTCACTACTCAATAAAAGCCAGTTATTGGAGATATCTTTAAAATTAACATTAAAATCAGGTCAAATATATCATGATGAAAAAAATAGTCATTACCGGGGTGAGTACTGGAATTGGATTTTCCACTGCAAAAATTTTATGTAATTCCGGATATTTAGTATATGGGTCCGTTCGCAAGGAATCAGACGCCCAAAAAACCAAAGGACAATTCGGGGAGAATTTCACACCTCTTATTTTTGATGTAACGGATGCAAAAGGAATTCATGAAAGTGCTGAATTAGTTAAAAATGAATTGAAACCCGGTGAGATTTTAAGTGGATTGGTGAACAATGCGGGTATTGCCTTGGGTGGACCTGTTACTCTTATCGATACAGATATTTTCAGAAAACAATTTGATGTGAATTTCTTTGGATTAATTGATGTTACAAAAGCTTATCTACCATTGCTTGGTGCATATAAAGGTTCTCAAAGCCAAGGAAAAATAATAAATATAAGTTCTGTAAGCGGTAGAAGAGCTCATCCTTTCGTAGCACCCTACACCGCATCCAAATTTGCTGTGGAAGCTTTTTCCGATTCTCTTCGCCGGGAAATGCTCCTTTATGGGGTTGATGTGGTGCTCATTGAACCGGGTCCAATCAAAACAGCTATATGGGATAAAGCACCGGATCCCGAAAATAATGAATTTACCGGTTCCGATTATGAACCAGCATTAAAACGATTTTATAAAATGTTTATTGAAATGGGGAAAAAAGGATTCGACGCTGATATTATTGGCAATCGGGTAAAAGAAATACTTCAGAATCCATCTCCAAAAACTCGCCATGTGATAACACCCAATCGGTTTATGAATTATACCCTTTCTGGGATTTTACCAGATCGAGCTTTTGATAAATTAACGGGGAAGGGTTTGGGTCTGTTAAAAAAATGATGTTAAGATAAAATTAAATTCACCATAAAAATGATATCTAAAATATTCACATTTCCATCATCATTGAGATCGGCATTTTCTGTTTGGGTTGAATTAAATATAATTTGACCTAAAATATTCTGAATTGTTAAAACAATATCTGTAACATCCCAAACACCATCCATATTCACATCAGTGAAATCTTCAAATACGAATGACATATTGTAATACCCCCATGAAATGTCAACATAGATGATTTCATTTTCTTGATTTAAATTATTCCAATAAGCTGAATTAAATCCTTCAAATGCAACATCCGAAATACTTGAAATAAATGGTGATGTGCCAGTAATACCAATGGTAAATATGGAATCATATTGATAATTATAAAATTGGATGTCTGAAGGTATGCTGTCATTTAAAATATGGAAAATTAATGTATCCGAGTTATTAAATTGATTTATTAAATAGATATTTTCATTCAATCGTTCGCAATCGATTCTAATAAATTCATCCTCTACAATTTGATTATTGGCTTCGAGCCAGTATGCTCGACTGGGTTCATCTAAATTCACATTGATTACTTCTGGATTTCTTTCAAGTTCAAACTGACTCATCCAGTCAGAGGTATGAGTTTCATCTATAACTGAAAACCCATGGCTGCCTGAAGGATCGGTATCAATCCACATATTTAGATTGTAATTCTGCAGCAACTCGTATAATTCTTCAGCATGAAGTCGATGAGGTTCAGTTGTTCCAAAATCCAAATAAAATGGGGTATGTTGTAAATTAAAATGCATGCTTTGAATAGAGTCAGCAAAAAATACTGCACTGTTGCGATGGTATTCAAAGGGCACCTCCTCTGGTGAACCGCCAAACCACTCTATCATGCTATTATTGCCACCCATTTCATAAAAGCGCCGTTCACAATCTAATATACCTGAAGCTGATGCAGTGGCTGCTACCATAGGCTGGGTCGGATCCAGATGATTATTGGCAAAT
>Ga0208571_1000891_pt1 | contig 10049 bp, 8 predicted proteins | sample DeeseametaMP0103_FD_184223 | JGI IMG/M metagenome (GOLD analysis project Ga0208571, IMG submission 184223) | Marine microbial communities from the Deep Atlantic Ocean - MP0103 (SPAdes) | ecosystem: Environmental > Aquatic > Marine > Oceanic | place: Atlantic Ocean | collected 2010-12-22
CATGTGGTTCAACTGTACTCTGAGTTTGATCCGGGCTAGATTACAGAGGGTATTGCTGATTATATCCGTTGGTATTTGTATGAAAAGAAACCTCTGGAGTGGTTTCCAATTGGTGAAGAGGAAAAGGGATATGAAGTAGCTTATAGAATTACCGGCGGTTTCTTTTTATGGGTTACTAATTTTAAAAATTCTGAACACTACCATGAAAAATGGTGCGTATGAACCAGACATATTTTTTCAAACTACCAGCAAAGATTTAGATCCTCTGTGGCAGGAATATACTCAAATTCGGAAGGCAAATCCGTAATTAATTCCCAAGCCGTCAGATGGATAATATTGTAAACCCCATTGAAAAACACTTCACCCTTAACTCGTCTGTTTTCGGCTGGATAAGTCAAATTTATATGGGATTACAAACTACGTAGGAGTTTAATATTTATAGTAAATGATTTAAATGATTACCCAACCCCGGCGGGGTTGAATAAGACCAATTCATTCATTATGAATATATCCAACAACCAGGGTTGCTTCATGTAAAACTGATGTAACCTTGAGGGTTTAACTTTCTCCAAAAACCCTGAACTACTTTAACTAACAACTAACAATTAATCATTACTAAATTCAACCCTCTTTTCGCGGGTAAAATTCAATCATAATTCAATTTATATATGGCCGATTTCGTACATTTACATAACCATTCCGATTATTCTTTACAAGACGGCGCTCAGTCCGTGCAGATGCTCTGCGACCGGGTGGGGGATCTGGGAATGGACAGCATTGCCCTCACTGAACACGGCAATTTATTTTCCATGATTCCCTTTTATAAAGCAGCCCGGAAAAAAGGCATCAAACCTATTTTAGGCTGTGAAATTTATGTGTCCGTTGGCAATCACACCGACAAAAAGCAAATTGTCACTTCTTCTGGTAAAAAATGGGGTTATAATCATTTAGTTTTGTTGGTACAGAATGAATCTGGCTATAAAAATCTCATGAAGCTGGTTTCCATTGGATATTTAGAGGGCTTTTATTATCGTCCGCGAGTTGATAAAGACCTTCTACGAAAATATAATGAGGGACTTATTTGTACTTCCGGCTGTCTGGCAGGTGAAATTAATCAATATGCTGCTCAGGATAATTACGAAAATGCCAAAAAGGCTGCCCTTGAATTTGCTGAAATTTTCCCTGGCCGGTTTTATTTAGAGATACAAAACCACCAAATTGCTGAAGAATATGCTTCTCATTCTATTTTACAACGCTTATCGGAAGATTTGAATATTCCTCTGGTGGCTACCAATGACTGCCACTACGCTCTGAAGGAGCATTGGGAAGCCCATGATGTATTATTTTGCCTGGGCACAGATAAAAATCGAAGTGACCCCAATCGAGTGAGATATGAACCTCAGCAATTTTATATAAAATCCACCGATGAAATGTTTGCACTCTTTAAAGATATGCCTCAGGCGCTGGAAAATACCATAAGGATAGCCGAGAGTTGCGATCTGGAAATACCCATGGGTGAATACCATCTGCCTACCTTTCCCATTCCAGGAGAAAATGGAGCTGGGGATGGCGATGCTTTTCTTCGTACACTATGTGAGGCGGGACTGAAAGAACGTTACGGAACAATTTCTACTGAAATACAACAGCGTTTGGATTTTGAATTGAATGTCATCAAAAAAATGGGCTTTGCAGGATATTTTCTCATCACTCAGGATTTTGTAAAGTATGCCCGAGATAATCACATTCCCGTTGGTCCCGGAAGGGGTAGTGCGGCGGGGTCTATTGTAGCCTACTGTACTGGAATTACCGATGTGGATCCTATAAAATATAACCTGCTGTTTGAACGATTTTTAAATCCTGAACGGATTAGTATGCCTGATATCGATATTGATTTCTGTATTGAGGGCCGAGAGAAGGTCATCAATTATATTAAAGAGCGCTATGGCCATGATTCGGTGGCTCAGATTATTACATTTGGCACTATGAAAGCAAAGTCCGTTCTGAGGGATGTTGGGCGTGTTTTAGGTTTGAGTTATAGCGAGGTAGATCGGATTGCCAAGATGGTTCCCAATGGGTTGAAAATGACTCTAGAAAGAGCCGAAAAAATGAACCCCGATTTAAAGAAAATCCCCTCCATTGATGAAACGCATAAAGAACTTATGGACTTTTCAAAAGTGCTGGAAGGAATGCATCGCCATGCCTCCACTCATGCAGCAGGTGTGGTTATTGCACCGGGGCCATTAACCGATTATGTCCCTCTATATAAAAGTCCAAGTACAGGGGATATAACCACTCAAACAGAGATGACTGCTTTGGAAGATTTGGGACTGTTGAAAATGGATTTCCTCGGATTGAGAAATCTCACCGTTATCAATAAAGCTGTGCTCATGATTGAGAAAAATCATGGTGAAAAAGTAGATATTGCCAAAATTGATTTAGAAGATGAAAAGGTGTTTACCTTATTCGCTAAAGCCCGTACAACTGGTATATTTCAGTTTGAATCCGATGGGATGCGGGAATATCTCAAACAGTTGAAACCTACCTGTATTGGTGACCTCATTGCTATGAATGCCCTCTATCGCCCGGGACCCATGGCGAATATACCCGAATTTATTGCCCGCAAAAATGGCTCCTCAAAAATTGATTGCATCCACCCCACTCTAGAGCCAGTCTTAAAAGAAACCTACGGTATTATTGTGTATCAAGAGCAGGTAATGCAAATCAGCCAGATTATTGGCGGCTTTACCCTGGCACAGGGTGATATGCTCCGTAGGGCAATGGGCAAGAAAAAAGCTGAAATTATGGCTGCCTTTAAGGTGGACTTTGTGGATGGCGCTGTAAAAAAGAGCATTAATAAAAAACTGGCGGTTGAAATTTTTGATCTTCTGGAAAAATTTGCTCAATATGGATTTAATAAAAGTCATTCCACGGCTTATGCGCTGGTGGCATACCAAACTGCCTGGCTCAAAACCCATTATCCTGCTGAATTTATGGCTGCAAATTTGTCTTCTGAAATGGGCGATACGGATAAGGTGGTAAAACTGTTAGATTCTGCAAAAAAAATGGGGATTGAAATTCTACCTCCTGATGTGAATACTTCATTTGAAGATTTTAGGGCAATCAATGATTCCTGTATTGCCTATGGTCTGTCCGCAATAAAAAATCATGGTACCAAGGCATCAACCGCTATAGCGGAATACCGCCTTACTAATGGCGAATTTAAAACCATTTTTGACTTGGCAAGAATTGAGGCTAATGTCATCAATCGGAAAGCGCTTGAAAGCCTGGTTCAGGCAGGAGCATGCGATAATTTAGAAGGCCACCGTGCCCAGCAATTTGAAATTATTGATGACGCTCTGCGCTGGGGTCAAAAAATGACCGAAGAGGCGGCTTCTTCACAAGAAAGTCTCTTTGGTGGAGATACCGCTGTTGCAGCCATTGCCGCACCGGCTCTTCCAGATGTAGAAGAGTGGACCACCGAAGAATATCTCCGCCGGGAAAAAGAAATTATAGGGTTCTACCTTTCTGGTGATCCCCTTGAAAAATATCTGGATGATATAAATGAATTTTCCACTATCAACCTGGGCGATATCCCCGAAAAGAAACCGGATGATATCAGAATTGGCGGTATTATACGTAATGTTAACATCCGTTATGATAAGAAAAGCCGCCCTTGGGCAATTGTAGAACTGAATGGCTCCACTGGTAAAGCAGATATCTTCGTTTTTAACGATGTGTATGAAAAAACCAAGGAGCTATTAACTGATGATGCCTGTATTTTTATAAAAGGATCGCCATCTAATAGGGATGATGAAAGTGGTACCCTCAAAATGATTGCCAGCGACGTGTTTGTTCTGGCAAAGACTAGGGAAAAACTCAGCCGTAATATTAATGTGCTGTTAGATTCTGGTCAAAATGATGAAATTCTATTGAGTCAGTTAAAAGATTTTTCTAATAAAAATAAAGGGCGCTGTGGACTCATTATTCACCTGAGGTCTGAGAATAATGCCATTCAACGAATACGTGCATCCAAAACGGGTGTAAATGCCTCCAAAGATTTTATTCATAACCTCCGTGAATTATTTGGTCAGAAACATGTGTGGATTAGTTGATTTTTTATAAGGGGACAGATTAGGAGTAAGCCCTTCAACAATGCTTAGGGTAAGGAATCAGGTGGCAGGAGATAGAAAGCAATCTTTCCGAAGATTTATACTAAGCTTTATAAAAGGCGGTAGAATAGCGAAAAGAAAATTTATTTTTCAATATGAAATTAGCAAATCATTGTAATTCACTTGCCCTGTCCTTTAGGGCAGGAGTTATATTTTGCTCAACCAAAACGGGCTTTAGCCCCTTAGATATTACTTGAAGGTAGTAATTCAACGAGTAACTTCTGCTTCTGTTGCAGTAGATGGTGAAACAATCAGTAAAATTGCTGCTGGTATTCTTATTCTCTTGGGTGTTGAAAGGGGTGATGGAGAAGAGGACCTTAATTATCTGGTGAAGAAAACTGTGGGGTTGCGAATTTTTAAAGATGATGGTGATAATATGAACCTATCCATTCAGGATGTAGGCGGCGAAGCCCTGGTTGTGAGTCAATTTACACTTTGCGCTGATACCAGCAGGGGCAGGCGCCCCAGTTTTATTTATGCAGCATCTCCAGAAGAGGCTGGCCATATGTATCAACAATATTGTGAACAATTAAAATCAAATGGGGTTCCGGTTCAGACTGGTAAGTTTGGCGCTATGATGGATGTCTCCCTGGTGAATGACGGTCCAGTTACAATTATTTTAGAAAGTGGAAATACACACTAAAATCCATCATATTGGTAAATGCCGTTTATATTGTAAATTTCCCAGATTTCAAACAGGAGAATTATGAATAAGAAAATACGAATTATTATGGCTAAGCCCGGTCTTGATGGGCATGACCGAGGAATTAAAATATTGGCTCGCGCCTATAGAGATGCCGGAATGGAAGTAATTTATTTAGGATTACGGCAGACTCCTGAAATGATTGTGAGTGCAGCCGTTCAAGAAGATGCAGATGTTGTCGCACTTTCTGTTTTAAGCGGCGCCCACATGACTATTTTCACCAAAGTTAAAAAACTAATGGATGACGAAGGACTTGTTAATGTACTCCTCACCGGCGGTGGTATTATCCCCAAAGAAGACATGCAGACACTTTCCGAATTGGGGGTTGGAAAAATGTTTGGTCCCGGCACAACTGTTGATTCTACCATTGAATATATTGAAAATTGGGTAAATGACAACCGCAATTAAGCATTTAGAGAATATGCGTGCTAAAGCCCAAATGGGCGGCGGTGCTGAGCGCATTCAAAAACAGCACGATAAGGGCAAGCTAACTGCCCGTGAACGGCTGGATATTTTATTAGACAAGTGTAGTTTTACTGAGTTGGATATGTTTGTGCAACACAGATCAAATGACTTTGGCCTGGAAAAAAATCGTATTCTCACCGATGGTGTTGTAACCGGATACGGTACTATAGATGGTAGACAGGTGATGGTATTTTCCCAAGACTTTACGGTGTTTGGAGGATCCCTTTCTGAAGCATTTGCAGAGAAAATTTGCAAGGTAATGGATATGGCCCTGAAAATAGGTATTCCTATTATCGGCTTGAATGATTCCGGGGGAGCGCGAATCCAGGAAGGCGTTGTCAGTTTGGGTGGATATGCTGATATTTTTCTTAAAAATACCCTGGCGTCTGGAGTTATCCCTCAGATATCTGCTATTCTCGGTCCCTGTGCTGGCGGCGCTGTATATTCTCCGGCAATTACTGATTTTGTGTTCATGGCAAAAAATACCAGTCATATGTTTGTTACTGGTCCCAATGTAGTAAAAACTGTTACCCATGAAGAAGTGAGCATGGAGGAATTAGGAGGAGCGGACACCCATGCATCAAAATCGGGGGTGGCACATTTTGCCTGTGCAAATGAAGTTGAAGTTCTGCAAAATATTCGCAAACTTATATCCTATCTTCCACTCAATAATTTAGATGACCCTCCTGTATGCGAACAACCCAACTCATCCAATATAGCACAAGAAGAGTTGGATGCATTGGTGCCGGAAAATCCCAATAAACCCTACGATATGCACAGGGTTATCAACATAATTTCCGATAAAGACACCTTTTTTGAAGTCCATGCAGATTTTGCTGAGAACATTATTGTGGGTTTTGCACGTATGGGTGGAAAATCTGTTGGAATTGTAGCCAATCAACCGGCGCATTTAGCAGGCGTACTGGATATTGATTCTTCAGTGAAAGGTGCTCGTTTTGTGCGTTTTTGTGATGCCTTCAATATACCGCTCATCACCTTTGAAGATGTGCCGGGTTTTTTGCCAGGGACCGAACAGGAATGGCGCGGCATCATCAAAAATGGAGCAAAACTCCTCTATGCCTTTGCTGAAGCCACTGTGCCAAAGCTCACTGTAATCACCCGCAAGGCATACGGCGGTGCCTATGACGTCATGTCATCCAAACATATTCGGGGCGACTTAAACTTTGCCTGGCCCGGCGCTGAAATTGCCGTTATGGGACCTAAGGGTGCTGTAGAAATTATATTCAAAAATCAAATTGCGGAGGCAAAAGATCCCCAGAAAGAAACCGAGCGGCTTATTAACGAATATCGGGAAAAATTTGCCAACCCATATGTGGCGGCTGAACGAGGATATATTGATGATGTAATTAAACCGCACGAAACTCGTTCAAAATTGATAACTGGTTTAAAATTGCTAAAAACAAAAGTTGATAGTAATCCAAAAAAGAAACATGGTAATATTCCCCTCTGATTTTTCCCTATGATAAATATAAATGATAAAACAGCGCTGGAAGGAGTTTTTGCTGAGGATTTTGGTTCTCCCTATTACCCTATTTTAGCTAATCTATATTTGCAGGAGGGGGATTTACGTCGTGCTAAAAAAGTCTGTGAAGTGGGGTTGAAACATGACTCCTCAAATGTTGATGGCAAATTTATCCTTGCCAAAGTTGCTATGGCTGAAAACAAATTGACTGTTGCTGAAAAATGGCTGAAGCAGGTTGTGGATGAAAACACGGCCAATTTTAATGCCCTTCGTTTATTGATTAGTCTTGAAATTCAACTTGGTCGAAGTCCCAAAACAATACAGACCTATATCAGCAGTCTATTACAGTTTCTGCCATATGATAACGAATGTATTAAGTGGCTAAATGAAATTAACACTTTAGAATCTGCGGAATCACCCACAAATACAGCCATTGTTTCAGAAAGTCCACCTGATAACAATTTATCCAACTCTGCGCCTATAAAATCTCCCAACCCAGTGATAAAAGAGCAGTATGAAATTGTTGAATCCATGGCAACCCTTACAATGGTGCAGGTACTCAAATCGCAAAAACATTATCATCAGGCACTTTCTGTTTTAGATGTGTTAAAATTAAATGGGCGGGATAGTGATCGAATCTCAAAGGAAAAAAACGATATTCAGCAACTCCTGAAAAATTCTATAAAATAATTTTTACTTCTGCCTTCCTTCCCTGAAAAAAAATCTCAATTCTATTAACACCATTTATAACGACGCCTCTCGTTATGATGATATCCACTGGTGGAAAAAAAATGATATTGATTTCTGGAATAATATTTTTGCTGAAATGTCAGGAAATACCATTTTAGAGCTTGCCTGCGGAACGGGCAGATTGGCAAATAGTCTGGTTCGTGAAGGTGCAAATTATACTGGCTTAGAATTATCCCAAGATTTTGCTGACTTAGCAAAGAAGAAATTAAATCAATACGGCAATACTCCTACAATTGTAACGGGAGATATGCGGAACTTTCAGCTAAATAAAACTTTTGATTTAATTTTTATCGGTTTTAATTCCTTTTTACATCTTCTCACAGATGAAGATGCTATCTCCTTTTTTTCATCTGTCAAACAGCATATGCATGAGAATAGTCGCTTTCTCATTGATATATTTATTCCAAATCCCCTTTTCCTGTATCGTCCGGAAGGCATCCAATTTCCGGTTCTTGAGTATAATGATTCACGCTCCGACAAAATAGTAAAAGTTCAGGAGAGTAATATCTATAATGCAGATACTGAGGTTAACGAATTAACCTGGTATTTTTCTTTTGATGATCAAAAAGATTTTGCTATTGAGCAGTTTTCAATGCGCATGTATTTTCCTTCAAAAATGAATCAAATCCTCATTGAAAACGGATTTAGAATTTTACACCAATGGGGTGATTATTACCGAACCCCCCTAGGGGATGGTAGTAAACTTCAAATTTATGATGTGTGTTTGGCCTGAATGCAAAATCATATAAGCACTATTTTTTTTGATTTATTTGGAGTCCTACTTGGCATTGATCAGTCTGTAGTTGTCCAATATTTGTCAAAACTAACCAATACTTCATACCTGAAAACCCGTGAAATTACCATGGGTGAGCCCTATATGCGACTTGAACGAGGTGAAGTAACATTTAAAGAATATGTAGAGGATATCAGTGCTGTGCTTCCAAATGGAAACCGCATTGATGCCGATAGTTTGAGGGGAATTTGGATGAATTCCAAAATTGGGGAAATGCCTGCTGTTTCCTTATTAGATGATTTGCTTATAAACTATCCTATTTGGGTTATTTCGAATACAACAGAGGCTCATATTAAAGGCTTGCAATCACAATTTGTATTTCTCAATTCATTTAATGGAATCATAACTTCTGAGAGGGCTGGCACGCACAAGCCTAATCCCTCAATTTTTACTTTTGCTCTCTCTGAAGCCAATACAGATCCTCTGTCTTCTTTATTTATAGATGACAGCAATACAAATGTGATTTCTGCAAAAAATATGGGGTTTAAAGTTCATCATTATTTAAATTTTGAAAAATTTCGACAGTTTATTCAAGCTTATATTTAATAAATTATTCAAATTGTTTCACTTTCAATATATTCTGTAAATTTGAATTAACTACCTATGGACTTCTTTTTTAATTTATTTCAGGAAATCAAACGGAGGAATATGTTTAAACCCTTGGCGGTTTATGCAAGTTTTGCATTTATTGCTATTCAGGTTTCAGATGTAGTCATAACTAGGTTGTTTTTTCCTGATTGGATTGGTACACTAGTTGTTATTTTTATTTTAATTGGTTTTCCTGTTACATTTTTTATATCATGGATTTATGATATTACACCTGCGGGAATTAAAAAAATAGATTATGATGCGCTATCTGAGCCATCTAATACAAAGAATGTTTCTACAAAAATTTTATTCCCTCTGACTGGATTTTTTACAATTGCGGGTGTGGCATTTTGGATTTTTTACAGTCTTGGAAGTTTATCCCAGGGTGCTGATTTAGATAAAAAAACTTTTACATCTATCGCTGTATTATACTTAGATAATCTATCTAATAATAGTGATGACGCAAATATATCTGCCGCCTTAACAATGGGAATTAATACTGCAATTTCTCGACTTGGATTTGAAGTTAAAGCAAGGACAGATGTAAATCAATTTAAAAATAAAATTTATTCCTATATTGATATAAAAACAATTTTAGGAGTAGATGCTTATATTGATGGATCTATTATAAAATTACCTGGTAGTAATGAATATATTGCCGATATTCAATTAGTGGATGCTGAAAAGGGAAATAATATTTGGGCTGGTCAGTTTAAGAAAGGTGCTGATGAGGTTTTAAATATTCCCAAGCTCCTTGTTTCTGAATTGACTCAATTCCTGGGTGTACATGAAGTCGGTGGCTCAATTAAAACAGAGAATGTTCTACCCATCAGCAATAAAAAGAGCTTCTCATTAATGGGTAAAGGAATCAATCAATTAGATAATGGAAAGTATACTCAATCTCTAACCACTTTTGATTCCCTAATTATCAATGAGCCCAATAATAAGCGGGCAATATATTCTAGGGGACAAGCATATGAAGGCTTAGAAGACTATGCAAAAGCAATAGAAAACTATAATAGTATATTATCAGATGAAAAAAATATTCCTCGCATAAATGATGTCTGGACTCATCCTGATGGGGAAAATAATAGTTAT
>Ga0208571_1000897_pt1 | contig 10003 bp, 9 predicted proteins | sample DeeseametaMP0103_FD_184223 | JGI IMG/M metagenome (GOLD analysis project Ga0208571, IMG submission 184223) | Marine microbial communities from the Deep Atlantic Ocean - MP0103 (SPAdes) | ecosystem: Environmental > Aquatic > Marine > Oceanic | place: Atlantic Ocean | collected 2010-12-22
AGGAACTTTCTCGTTCGACTTGCATGTGTTAGGCATGCCGCCAGCGTTCGTCCTGAGCCAGGATCAAACTCTCAAGTTATAATCCTATGCTTTTACTGACCTGAAATAAATTCCAGGTTTTGTTATCCTCAAAATAAATCTTGAGAATACAAAAATATTAACGTCTATCCACCGCTTTGGATGGATAGGAACAGGCTTTCTGTCTCTTCTGATTCCCTTTTCAAAGAACTTGCGTTCAACTCCTGCAAAACACTTAATGATAAGCTTAATAAAATTTATTGTCAATACTATTTATTATCAGCAGCATTATTATTTATAGATTCAATTTTTCATTCCAGACAGTATTTGTTTTTTGATTTCTGGAAACATTCTTTGGATTGTTTTGACAATTACTTTTGTAGTGAGGTCAAACTCAAGGTTTACTTTATCCCCTTCCACCTTTTGACCCAGAACTGTGTGCTCCAAAGTTTCTGGAATTAATGAAATTGAAAACCAATTATCTCCGACATCAACTACGGTCAGACTGACTCCATCAATTGCAATCCAGCCTTTGGGAATAAGGTAGCCCCCCCACTCTTCCTCACAGTACACAACAACATCCCGATTATTAGGTGTCTTTCGAATTTCATCAATTTTTCCGGTACAATCTATATGGCCTGTAACTTGATGTCCACCAACTTCGTCTCCAAAATAACAAGCCCGCTCAATATCAACGGAGTCCCCGTTTACCAAAGCACCAAGATTACTACGGTCCAGTGATTCCTGAATAATGTCAAACTCAGCACAGCCTTCTTCAATTTTAATTGCGGTCAAACATACACCATTGACCGCAACGCTCGAACCATGTTGAAGATTTTCTGCTAAATCATTCAGTTGAATTCGCAAACGCCGACCGCCTTTTAGGTCAGTAATTACTGTGACCTTCCGGACTCCTTGTACAATTCCTGTAAACATTGTTTTTCTGAAAATGACTTGTTCAAATGTAAATTAACTTTCTAAAGGAGGTCTTCCCATAGTTTTCAGCATACTATTTCTTAACCATCGAATGCTTTCTTGTCTTACTGCAGGAACAAATATTACCAGTCCAAGTGCATCTGTTAAAAGTCCGGGTACAACCAATAATACTCCTCCAACCCAGAGCAGTAAATCTGCCAGCACCTCTTCTGCCGGGACCCTTCTGTTACGTAATTCACTTTCGACCAAAGTCCACAAAGAAAAATTTTCACCCTGCATCAACCATACTCCGGCAGCCAGTGTAACAATACATTGTAAAAAAATTGTGCTGAGAGGCATTAGATATGTTAGCTGCATCAGCACCCAAATTTCCAAACTTGGAACAATCAACAATAAAAGACTAAGAATCCACCACATAAAATACCGTTATGATGGAAGTGATTTTGTAGGAAGGGAATAAGTACAAGTCGCATGAGCGACAGGTTCCGGATCATTTTCAGAATAGATTTTAACCTCTCCTACAATTAAACGTTTGCCAACTTTCATCAGCCACGATTCTCCTATAAGGTCAAGATTCGGTTCGGGTTTACGCAAAAAATTAATATTCAAGTTTGTTGTTACTGCTAAAGCCACTGCTCCTATTGTAGTTAGGATTGCAGCATAGACTGCAGTATCTGCCAGCAGCATCATTGTCGGTCCAGAAATGGTTCCTCCCGGGCGCAAATGAGTTTGATCAACTTCAAGACGTAATCTTGCACGTCGATTTTCGCAGGACTCAACGATCAGCGGATTTTCAGGAAATTCCTGCTGCAAAAAGTTTTGAATCTCTTCTGCAGTCATAAGTATGTTTTGTTATAACAATTTTTAGAAAAAGATTCTGGTTTGAAATGGCTTGCTGAAACACCTTGGTTCAATCAACAATATTCTATCACAAATTAATCAATAATTTTATCGAACTTTTCTGCATTTGATGAATTCATTGTCATTGCTGAACTCACAGCAAAAGGAAGCCGTCACGACAACACAGGGTCCTGTACTGATTCTTGCAGGTGCAGGCAGTGGAAAAACGCAAGTCATCATACAGCGTATTGCGTACTTGATTCGAAAAAAACAGGTTCCCCCCCAGCAAATACTTGCGGTTACTTTTACCAACAAAGCAGCTGAAGAAATGCGTGAACGTTTAAAGGAAACACTCTCCGGGAAACAAAATGGCGTGCATTTAAGTACTTTCCATGCACTGGGAGTCAATATGCTGCGGAAATCGATTCATCACCTGGGTTACCGTCCAAATTTTATTATTTACGACAAAAATGACCAATTATCTGTCATCAAAACCATCATGGAAGATCAGGATTTTGATGATACAGGATTGATCGACGCAAAGTCAGTACACTTTGAAATTTCCAAGTCAAAGTCAACAGGGGAAGGTCCGGAAGTATTTCTTGATCAGCAGGAATCACAACAAAAACAAATGATTGGAAAAATTTATCGTCAATATCAAAAGACTATGAAGGGCTGTAACGCCATTGATTTTGATGATATCCTTAACCTCACGTTGAGTCTTTTTGAGAAGCATCCGGAGGTCATGGACAATTTAACGGAACGTTTCCGTTATATAATGGTAGACGAATATCAGGACACAAATCGGATTCAGTATAAACTTTTAAGGCATCTCACAAAACAGCACAGGAATCTTTGTGTGGTGGGTGATGATGATCAGTCTATTTACGGTTGGCGAGGGGCTGAAGTTCGTAATATTTTCGATTTTGAGCAGGACTATCCGGAAGTAAAATATGTTCGCCTCGAACAAAATTATCGTTCAACCCAAATTATTTTACAAGCCGCCAACCAGGTGATTTCTATAAATACTCAGCGAATGCCAAAAAAACTCTGGTCCGAAAAACAGGGTGGGGTAAAACTTGACTGGCTTCAGTCAGAAAATGAAGCAGAAGAAGTAGAAGTTGTGACCAGGCGAATTCGCACAAAAATTTTACAGCATGGCAACCGATATTTAGACTTCTCAATTCTTTACCGTTCAAATTTTCAGTCCCGTTCATTAGAAGAAGCACTACGTGAAGCAAAAATTCCGTATCGTGTGGTTGGCGGCGCCAGCTTTTATGACCGTCAGGAAATACGTGATGCACTGGCTTATCTTAAAGTAATTCATAACCCAAATGATGAAGTTAGTTTACATCGAATTATAAACACACCACGGCGTGGAATTGGTAAAACAGCACTTGTACAGGCTAATACGTGTTGTCAGGAAATGCACCTTCCTCTGTTCAAGGTGATGCTGCGTGCCAGAAAATATGAGAAAATTCCAAAAAATGCGGCATTCACTATGGAAATGTTTGCCGGTATCATCATCAATTACCAGCAGCGTTTTGCAAACGAACGGTTTGCTAATGTATTCAAAGAGTTGCTTGATGAGGTCGGTTACATTAGATTTCTTGAAACTCAAAGCGGAGAACCCAAATTGCGGGAGCGCCGTGTGAAGAATGTTCTGGAATTATTGAGCGGTATCCGGACTTATTCTGATAAAAATCCTGAAGATAGTCTTCGGCAATATTTAGAACGGATAACACTATTTACTGAAAACGATAACGATGCAGACAGCAAGGCCAATCAAGTGTCGATTATGACACTCCACAGCGCAAAAGGTCTGGAATTTCCTTTTGTGTTCATGATTGGCATGTCAGAAGGTTTGTTCCCAAACCAGCGTTCACTCGATGAAGGCGGAGTAGACGAGGAGCGGCGTTTGTGCTACGTCGGCATTACACGGGCCCAGCAGGAACTTACTTTTTCGATGGCTAAATCTCGGAAACGTTTTGGAGAAATTATCCGTCAGGAACCATCAAGATTCCTTCTCAATATCAACCCGGAACTGTTGACAGTTCCAATTATAGGGGAAGCTTCTGAAGAAGTAAAAAAAGAGCGGCGTCAGGAATCCCGTTCCGCTTTTTTTACACAGTTTAAACAAATCGAAGCAAGCTAGATTATATGAATTATTTTGTACGAAAAGCTTTGAGTTTTGGGATAGTTATTTTTTGCATAATTTCCTTTTCAGGATTTGCACTTGCTCAAACTTTGATAGTTGTACTTGGAGATTCATTAACCGAAGGTTTTGGAGTTGCAAAAGAGGAAGCCTATCCGCATTTACTGGAAAAGGAACTGCAGCGCAAAGGGCATTCTGTGAAAGTGATAAATGCCGGCATCAGCGGTTCTACGAGTGCAAGCGCACCTTCCCGTCTCCGCTGGTACATAAAGGCTCATCCAGACATAGTTATTCTGGCACTTGGAGGAAATGACGGTTTACGCGGCTTGAGTGTGAAGCACATGAAGAAAAATTTAAGCAAAACAATTGAGTTGGCACAGTCTGAGAAAATCCTGATTTTATTGGCAGGAATGCAAATTCCACAAAACTACGGTACGGAATACACGGAGTCTTTCCGGAATGTATTTCATGAATTAGCCAGGCAGTACCAACTGCAGATGATACCCTTTCTGCTCAAAGAAGTAGGAGGGATTTCCAGCTTGAATCAGGCTGACGGCATCCACCCAAATCCTGAAGGCCATCAAATCATAGTCCGGACTGTAGTGGAATATTTGGAACCGCTTTTGCCAACCAGGCAATAAAAGTGATTATTAGGGGTTAAAAACTTTTTCTTCAGCACATGCAATGAAGCGCAGGCTGACTTCAATTTAGCAGCTTTCAGTCAAGATTTTTCATTTTCTTTAGCGCCGAAAGGATGACCTTCTGCTGCTTTAGATAGATCCTGTTGCTGGGTGCAAGAACATCCACGGCTTTCTTTCCCATTTCAAGAATTTTCAACACACCATGATTTGCCAGGTTCAGTATTTTGCGCTGTTCATACGCATAATATGAAACTTGAGCAAATTCTGACAGCACAATGATGTCTATACGTTTAGGATTAGATAACAAGGCTCTTTTTAAAGCTTTGTGGTAAGCGACAATCGCTTTGTTGAAAGTAGGTCTCAGAGATGGTCGGGCTGAGAATTCTTTCATCACTATGCGTAGAGTAAGAATCCGCAATGCCTGCATATGAAATCTAGCTTCTATAAGATAAGGAAGAGGAAGCTTACTATCAATTTCCTGTAGCTTTGCTATAATCTTGAGGCCGATTGGCTGCAGTACCGGAATTCGTTTAATTACCTCAAGAGCAGCCAGGGTTTTACGGACGATAAGCATGTGTTTGTTCTTGGTGGACTCAGTACTTCCGGAGCCGGCAAATAAACTCTTTACCCTGTGTTTTGAGGACAGATCATGCAACTCATCCAAATGCATAGTCATAGTAATGCTGTCGCGCGTGTCTTCATCAAGAGAATCAGTATATTCCAACAATTTTAGTGTAATTTTGATTTCCTGGATTACAAGCGCCTCATTTTCATCAACCCCCCGCTCTTCATCTTCTTCCATTTTGATCAGGTCTTTAACTGAGATAACATCCAAATTTACATTCTTTAACTGTTTCGATAGAACCACAAGCAATCCTTTTTTATGTGTGCTGATGATTTTTTCTAAATATAAACGGTATGTTTGCCCGGCAATTTGCAGAGTCGCCGGTGTGATGTCACCCAAATAAATAGTGAGAGCTGCCTGTATCATGAGGTTGCGGTAAAGCGACAAAGGGAAATCCCGCTTGTCCTGCATAACTGTTCTGACTAATTTTACCCTTGCTGCACTTGAAGTGAGGTCACTGCTAATTTTTGAAACCAGGGAAGAAACTGCCTTACTTTTTATCTGAATTCCGATTATGCTTGCGTCAATATGTGTTCCTTTATCAGTAGAATCTGCGGCAAGAATCGTTTTGCGCATCCTCATCATAAAGGAAAAGTTTCTCAACTTTTTTACTTCTTCAGTTGCCTGAATTACTTGCCTTTGAATTTTAACAAAATTGAGGTTTGGAATCGGTTTGATTGCACGAGCCCCTCCCTTCCTGGCTTTATTACTAACCCCTCTTTTTCCCCGGGAAATGACACCCTTACTTTTTATTAATTTTTCCTTTTCCATTACTAATAACGTCTTATTACAATTCAGTTATTGTTATTAAAACATGGCTGTTTTAGGTTAATTGAAAAAATCCGACAAAGTTTTCGGCGTTTTATTTCTAGCATATTTTAGGCAATAACTAAAGTTTGGGCTGTTTATTAATAAAAAACAGTGATAACAGATTTAATGAATCAACTGGACTATGTGGACATTTGCCCCGGTGAGTCAGTACTTTTTAAGTGGAATCTAAGAGAATTTCGCATGATTTATGCATTTTGCAGTGCTAAAAAAAGATATGAGAAAACCTTTGTTCATATTATAAATAATACTCTGATGAGAACAATTTTAGAACAATTATTATTTGACAAGTTAAGAATATGTTGTGGAAATTACAAAGGAAGCACTAGACCTTTCAATATAGAGGGAGTATAATTTTCAGCAAGTGAGATCACTTCAGATAAATTGCTTTCCAGCAAAAATATACAAAAAAAATTTAGGTAATACTCACATTGGAATTTCCGGAAAAACGGAATTTTAATGTAAATTAATCCGAACCATCCGTGTAGAGATTTCAAATACTACTGGCTATAAATTTCCTTTGACCAAAACTCTACAATATATATATTTAAGGCTTCCATGCCACAGACCTATTTTCCTGTAAATATGGGAGGTACGACTGAAGGACTGCTTGTTTTAAGTAATGGACGATTTTTTCGTGGAAAATTGAGGGGTGCCCCGGTTGAGGCTACAGGTGAAGTAATTTTCAACACGTCAATGACCGGTTATCAAGAAATTCTGACTGACCCGTCTTACAAAGGTCAAATAGTGACAATGACATATCCACAGATTGGCAACTATGGAATAAATCCGGATGACTTGGAGTCAAAAACAACGCATGCCTCAGCACTGATAGTACGTGAACTAAGTCACATCAGCAGCAACTGGAGGGCTACTCAATCATTAGATGAGTGGTTGATAGAACACAGGATTCCCGTTTTGGATGGAGTAGACACCCGCTCTTTGGTGAAAGCTGTTCGTTCAAGCGGAGAGTGTTCCGGACTACTTGTTCCATCAGATTCACGACACACTCTGGATGAACTTCGTGAAGAAGCGCTCGACCTGCCTTTGATGGCAGGTCAAAATCTGGCACGACAAGTTTCGACCCGTGAATCATATTTTTGGCCGTCTGAAGCAGAGGGAAAACAGCTGACTGTTATTGCTTATGATTTTGGGATAAAGTACAATATTTTGCGAATAATGAACAGACTGGGAATGAGTGTGACAGTTGTACCCTGGAATACATCAGCAGAAGAGGTGCTTGAAATGAATCCTGAAGGTATTTTACTGTCCAATGGCCCTGGAGATCCTGCTGCGGTCTCGGAAGCAATTGATTCTGTTCGAAATTTGCTCGGTAAGTTGCCAATTTTTGGAATCTGTCTGGGACATCAGATATTATCATTGGCCTTGGGTTGCAAGACTTATAAACTAGAATGCGGACATCATGGTGGAAATCACCCTGTGATGGATTTAGCGACCAATAAGATTGAAATAACCAGCCATAATCATGGTTTTTCTGTAGAGGAAAATTCCCTCCCAGAAGATGTCCGGGTAACGCACCGCAACCTGAATGATCAAACTGTAGAGGGTATTGAATCACTTGTTCACTCAGCTTATTCTGTACAATATCATCCGGAGGCAGCTCCTGGACCAAGAGATGCATCTTACCTGTTTGGCCGGTTTCTTGAAATGCTGAGAGGTTGACTATTAAATTCCAACTTCAAAAAGTAATTTGAAGTAAATGGAAAAATCATAAAATCATTAATCAGATTAAAAGCAAGTGAGGCTAGATGAGCGTAGGTAAAATGACAGGCCCTAAAAAGGCCGCAATTCTATTGCTTGCCCTTGGCGAAGATGGAGCAGCAGATGTGATGAAAAATTTGGAAGAAGCAGAAATCCAGCAGGTTGGTTATTATATGAGCCGCTTTACAGACGTTTCTCCTGAAGAATTGGATATTGTTCTTGAGGAATTCTACAGAAATTCGGTTATGGCTGATGAAGGTGTGAACATTAGCTCATCGCCAGATTTTGTCAAAAATGCACTGACCAAAGCCCTGGGGGCAGACAGGGCAAAAGAGCTAAGTGAAAATCTTGGTGCGGGTGAAGAAGAGGCAGGTCTTGAAGCCCTGCGCTATGCGGAACCCATCATGATTGCAAATTATATCCGCACCGAACACCCTCAAACGATAGCCCTTATTCTTTCTTATTTAAAAAATGCCGAACAGTCTTCTGCCGTGCTGCGAGACTTGCCTGAAAGTTTACAGGCTGATATATTGTATCGAATGGCGGTGATTGAAAGTATTCCTCCGGGAGTAATTTCGGAAATGAATGAGGTTCTAACTGAAGAAATGAAAACAGCAGGTAGTATGGCAACAAGTGTGGGTGGTGTTGAACCAGTGGCAGAAATCTTAAACTCTGTGGACAAGGCAACAGAAACCAGAATTCTTTCCAGTATAGAAGAAACAAATCCTGATCTGGCTGAACAAATCCGGGAATTGATGTTCACCTTCGAAGATATGGCTCTCATTGATGCTAAGCAAATGCAGCTCGTTATGAAAGATGTTGATCAGGCTGACATGGTGCTCGCGCTCAAAACAGCAAGCGATGCTGTTAAAGAACTTATTTTCAGCAGCATGTCATCCAGAGCTGCTGAAATGGTACGGGAAGACCTGGAAAACCTTGGTCCCGCCAAATTATCTGATGTGGAAGCTGCACAGCAAAAAATCATCAAAGTTGTCAAGAAACTTGAGGAAGCTGGAACGATTATCATTGCTGGTGCAGGTGGTGGAGACCTAGTTTGATTAAACTTTGATGCGAACTGCTGGTTAGTTGTAGTGAATAAATCATAATGCTGTGTTTTGCAAATTAATTGAAATTAATGGTTTGTGGATTTTCAAGTTGTTTCCTACCTTATAATCATGAGGTTTTTTAGCTGAAGCCTTTGTTTCTTAAAGTAAACTTTCAAAAAATAATTAAAGACTGAGTAAAATAATGCCCAAAACAATGTTTGAAAAAATCTGGAATTCACATCTTGTACATGAGCAGGATGGAAACTCAATCATTTATATTGATCGTCACCTGGTGCATGAAGTGACTTCTCCACAAGCGTTTGAAGGGTTACGTCTTGCAGGACGCCGAGTGTTGCATCCGGAAGCAACATTTGCAGTTCCTGATCACAATGTTCCAACCGAAAATCAGGATCAGCCGATTTCAGATCCAATTTCTGCATTACAAGTTGAGACTTTACGTCAGAACTGTAGAGAATTTGGAATTACCCTTTTTGATTTGGGAGATGAGCGTTCAGGAATCGTACATGTAATGGGACCAGAACAAGGTTTGACTCTACCCGGGTCAACTATAGTTTGCGGAGATTCACACACTGCAACACATGGCGCTTTTGGTTCACTTGCATTTGGGATTGGCACCTCTGAAGTTGAACATGTACTTGCAACGCAAACACTGCAGCAGAAAAAACCCAAAACAATGCTGGTTCAAGTCGAGGGTGTACTTCCGGAAACTGTCACACCTAAAGATATTATCCTGGCAATCATCGGAAAAATCGGTATTGCCGGTGGATCAGGTTGCGTAATTGAATATGCTGGAGAAACAATACGCTCCATGACTATGGAAGGTCGTATGACTCTCTGTAACATGACAATTGAAGCCGGTGCACGAGCGGGAATGGTAGCACCGGATGAAAAAACTTTTGAACACCTGAAAAATCGACCTTTTGCACCACGGGGTGATGCATTTGATTTGGCTGTGAATTCGTGGAAAAAACTGCCGTCTGATCCTGATGCAGAATTTGACCTGAAAGTAACCCTAAATGCAAATGATGTTTTACCGCAGGTAACATGGGGAACCAATCCGGGAATGGTGACTGATATTAACAGCAAAGTTCCGGACCCTGAAAACATTCAAAATCCGATGGAACGCAAGTCTGTTGAACAAGCTTTGAAATATATGGATCTTAAAGCAAAT
>Ga0208571_1000900_pt1 | contig 9978 bp, 7 predicted proteins | sample DeeseametaMP0103_FD_184223 | JGI IMG/M metagenome (GOLD analysis project Ga0208571, IMG submission 184223) | Marine microbial communities from the Deep Atlantic Ocean - MP0103 (SPAdes) | ecosystem: Environmental > Aquatic > Marine > Oceanic | place: Atlantic Ocean | collected 2010-12-22
GGTGCATTTAATGTTCCTCTGCTGCTCTTGATTTCATCCGCTGTTTGACTGTCTATGTAGGCATTTCCATCTTCGATCAGTTGCATCGCACAATTGTAAAAATCTTCAAAATAATCGGAGGCGTGGGTTAAATGTTCCTGCCAGTTAAATCCCAGCCAGAGTACATCTTGTTTGATTGCATCAACATAATTTTCACTTTCTTTGGTTGGGTTGGTGTCGTCAAATCTCAGGTAACACCGCCCTTGAAATTCACTGGCAATCCCATAGTTGAGACAGATGGACTGTGCATGCCCAATGTGCAGGTAACCATTGGGTTCTGGTGGAAAACGGGTAAAAACCCTTGATCCGTTTTTGCCCTCTGACAAATCCGAGAGGATGCTCTGGCGGATAAAATCTTTTCCTTTTGCTGTGGCGTCAATGGTCATACGGTTGTTCTTTTTTACTGTTTGAGTTCAGCTTCCCATTCATCAACGACTCGCCGTTTGCTAAACAGCGATCCCAAGAAACGACCCCAGACTTTTCTTTTCGTGAGCCAAGCAATTTTGGCACCATTTTTTTTGTTATTCAGTGTTTGCTCCACCAACCAGGGGGTTACTGTTTCGACTCGATCCGCTAGAATATTGAGAATTTTCTTAGATCGTTCCCAGCTTTTGCCGTTGTCTTTGGACGCACGAATTAGCAAGTCCGTGGTGACTATACCTGGACTCAAGGAACCGATCAGAATTGGAGTGTCCTTATACTCATTGGCAGCAGCAGCGGTAAAATAACGTAGGGCTCGTTTTGTTGAACCATACACAGTTATGCCCTTTTGCAATTGTCCGTTGCTGCCAAAACCCTCAAACATGTATATTTGACCAAACCCTTGTTTCAGCATCTCTTTGGCGGCTATTTTGGTGCACAAAATGCTGCCAATAAGATTGGTGTCAACGGTATTGTGGATTTCATCCAATGCAAGCTCATCCAGAATCGTTTTTGTAGTAGAGATACCTGCATTGTTGATCCAGATGTCAATTTTACCAAAGCGCTCAAATCCCTTGTTCCACAAATTCTGAACCGCTTCATAATCTTCAACCCGGCAAGGCTGGCCTATCATGTCGCCCAGTCCTTTCAGTTGCTTCAGGGCATTGGCTACGGATTGCTCGCTGGTACCGGAGACAATCACTTGATGGCCTCGCTGTAAAAATTCCCGGGCAAGACCCAATCCAATTCCCCGTGTGCTTCCTGTAATCACTACTGTTTTCATTTCAGATTCCATGGTTTTTCCTATTCCGATTCATTCTATTATCTTAGGCATCTTTCTCAAGCTGAAATTGGCAATTAAAATCAGAACCGGTATCGCTATGATGGCTCCGGTATAAAAAGGAGTGGGTGGGTGAAAGTTGCTGTAGAGGACACCAGAGAAGGAGGGCCCAACAATTCTCCCCATGGAGCAGGCCGCTTGATAGTGTCCCAAATACAAGCCTCTTGCTGTCGGGTCGGCAGACTTGGAAATCAGACTCGATAAACTTGGATTAAACATGGCCGTTCCACAGCCGAAGAAAAATAAACCAATCCACAGGGAGAATGCAAAAGTCGCGCTCCCAATTAATATCAAACCGGCCATAAGCGATATAGCGGCCAGCTGAACAAGTTTCTTTTCACCAAAGAGGTTGGTCAACCGGCCAATGAGACCTCCTTGGATAATCACTCCAAGTGAACCGAGCATAAAAAAAACGCCACCAATGTGACTGGGGCCATAGCTAAAAATTTTATTGGCCCACAAGGGGAAAATGGATTCCATGAGAGACATCGCCGTATAGAAAATCAGGCCGCAGGAAACCAGGGGCAGTATTGATTTTGCAGGGGTAAATGTTGCCAGTTCAACAATCTTTGAAAAACCCTCAAATGGCTTCCTTTTCTTAGCATCTAAACTTTCTTTCAGGAATACAATTGCAGCGACCATGGCTAAAAAATTTATGCCTGCAGCAGCCCATGCTGTCAGCAAGTAATTTGCGTTTTCCACGGTATTACCAGCAAGCAATCCACCGATTGCAGGCCCAGTCATAAATCCCAATCCCAACGCAGCACTCACTTTTCCCAATCCTGCTGCACGATTGCTGTCATCAGTGATGTCGGTTACATAGGCAAATGCAATTGAGACATTCCCTGCCATCAGACCGGAGAGCATTCGGCTTAGAATCACAACGGTTAAGTTAGGTGCATAAGCCAGAAGCACATAAGACAAACCTGAGCCAAGCAAAGTAAGGATGAGGACTGGCTTCCTTCCGATCGAATCACTCAAGCGACCCCAGAGTGGGGCAGCAACAAACTGGCCCAGAGAGAAAACAGCCATAGTGAGTGTGATAATTTCCGGGCTTGCGCCCATACGTTCCACATAGAATGGGAATAAGGGCAGGATAATCCCAAATCCCATCAATCCAATAAACGTTACTAAAAAAATGATGGTCATACGATGCTAGGATTATTGTCTGATAAAAACTCAAATCTAATTAGTGTTTGAGGTTGAATTAGTTGCAGTATATTAACAATTTAGTAATCATTGTATGCATGGTTTTCAAAAATGAGGTGGAATCAATGTTAAAACAGATGAAATGGATAACCGGAATGCTAACCGCAGTTCTGGTCATGATGCCCCAGCAACTTGTTCAGGCCCAGTCAGTAATTGAAGAAATTACCGTTACTGCTCGGCAAAGAGAGGAATCTCTTAAAGATGTTCCAGGAGCAGTTACTGTACTAACAGCAAATCAGATTGAAAGATCTGGAGTTCAGAGAGCAAAAGATTTTATTGCTTTGACGCCAGGGGTTACCATTGTCGACACGGCTGAAGTTGGTGACACACAGGTGAGTATCAGAGGGATCAATGGTGCTCGGGATGCAGAAACAAGTTTTGGTTTAATCATTGACGGCATCGTTATGACCAATCCGGCTGCACTGAACCGTGAATATCTTGATTTACAACAAATTGAAATTTTAAAAGGCCCGCAGGGGGCACTCTATGGGCGCAACGCTTCAGCAGGGGCAATCATTATTACCACCGCCAAACCCTCTGATGTGCGAAGCCATACAGTTAAAGTGAGCATTGCCGATGATTCGACTTATGCCGTGACAGGCCGAGTCGACATACCTCTGGATGACACCATGGCGCTGAGCATTACTGCAAACTTCAATACCAGCGATGGTTGGCACACCAATACTTTTCTCAATTGTGACGATTGTGTTGATCAATACGAATCCCATGATATTTATGCCCGCTTGACATGGGATGTCGACGCTGAGACATCCATAGATGCCAAATTTAGGTATGGCCAAGTGGATACCACTTCCATCCAGTTTAATCCCATATTTGAACTCCCAGGATTCGCTGCTTACCTTGGCAACCCTGATCTTTATGAGGATGTCAATGACCATCCATGGTCTTGGGTGAGCAATATACCCCATTTCAATGACCAAGAATCATTGGAATTGTCCGTCCGAATGGAAAGAGATTTAGGCTGGGCCAATCTCACGGCTTGGGGACTCTACAGTGATATTGAAAACAGTTTCGGTGCAGACGGGACCAGTGGCGCTTTCCAATTCCTGTTCGCTGACCCTTCATGCATTGCTTCTGTGGCCGAAGTCTATAACGCAGGCTTTGCCTTGCCTTCACCACAAGGCATCTTTGCCCCGGTCCCAGCGGCAACATTTTTGGGAGCCTACACCCCAACACGGTGTGATGGCACCCAATATCAGGTCAGAAACCAAAGTGATTTTAGTTTCGAAGTTCGCTTGACTTCCCCCAGTGATCAAGCTTTGCGCTGGGCTGCTGGATTGTACCTCCTGGATGTTGACCGTGAAGTTGGCGTGAACCAGGGGAACGATTTGGGATATGGCATTGTTGAAAAAATGTATGTACCTGCATCAGGCAAGAACCCTACTGAGCAAATGGTATGGGATGACTTTGATACCAAGGTGACTGCTTTCTTTGGATCCATCAGCTACGATCTCACCGACGATGTAGAATTATCATTGGCCGGTCGTTACGATGACGAGCACCGAACGGTGCATAGTTTGGTTCCTACAGGGGTAAACTCGACTTACATTGATTGCGATGGACCCCCTTACACCGGTGGGCCTCTTAACGTGGGCTTGTGTCAATCAAGCTCCATTCCCGATCAAAGCGAGAACTTTAAGCATTTTCAGCCTAAAGTCAGTTTGTCACTGGATGTAACCCAATCCACCACTATTTATGGCAGCTGGGGTGTTGGATTCAAGAGTGGCGGCTTCAATAACTCGGGATCACGGGAAACGGTTGACATTTTCATCAATTCCCTCGCTGGCAATACACCGGTTGCTATACAGAACAATTACAAGAAAGAAACCAACAATTCATTTGAATTGGGATTCAAATCAAGATTGCTTAACAACCGAGTCAGTGTTGAAGGTGCGGTATACCACACGAGTGCCAAAAATTTGCAATTCTTTGAATTCATCGTTGGTCCCTTTGGATTATTGAGGGTTATTGAAAACATTGATAAATCAGAAATAACAGGACAGGAACTTGGTCTGTCCGCCATTGTCAACGACAACATCAGTCTCTATGCTTCGGTGAGTAAAATCGACAGTGAGATTCTGGTCAACAGTGCTCGCGCTGATAGTGTAGGCAACGCTGTACCCTATCACGCTGAGTATACTTATAACGCAGGTATTTCCTTGGATTACCCAATGGCTGGCGGTAGACAATTTTTTGCTCAGATTGATTTTGCCGTCGTAGGACCAACTTGGTTCCATGTGATGCAAACGGATAACTCCAGAAATACGTTGTTTGGAGCACCAATGGTTTTCGATAAAACTGACCGGAATGAATATACTACTGTCAATCTTAGAGTTGGCGTGAAGTCTGATAACCTGACCGTTACCGCTTTTGCAAAAAATCTGACGGATGAAAGATATTTGGCGGAAGTGATCCCAGCACCAGAATTTGGCGGTGTTTTTGCTCATCCTGCTGATCAGAGAAGAATGGGCGTTGAGGTGGTTTATCAATTCTGATCAAGTTTAAAAACGAAATAAAAAAGCCCTGCTTTGTCAGGGCTTTTTTTATGACAACCAATCAGTAAGGTCGTTTAAGGTATTTACCAGTAGGTTCACCCAACACCTGATGATCATCAAAAATACGATTGCCTCGTAGAAATGTCGTTGTCACTCTGGCTTGGAGTTCTGTGCCTTCAAATGGGGTGTAGCCTTGTCCTGACTCAGATTCTGATGATTTGATGGTCCAGGTTTCATTGGGGTCGACCAAGACCAAATCTGCATCGAGTCCAGTTTCTATGTCACCTTTGCTGTGAAGTCCATAACGTCTGGCAGGATTGTAACTGGTCAACTCCGCCATTTTATTGAAACTCAAGCCTCTTTTGGAGCCTTCGCTAACCAGAGCCGACATTAAATATTCAGTTCCACCGAAGCCCGATTTTGCCAGCCAGATATCTCCTGGATTTTCCACATCGACTTTGTCTTCATGTTTGCAGCACGCATGATCACTGACCACCCAATCTATATTATTTGCAAGCAGGCTTTCCCATAGGTATTCCACATCCTCCCTCGGTCTAATGGGGGGATTTACCTTTGCCAGATTGCCCGTTGCAGCATCAACATCGAGCATCAAATGTCCAATCGTAACCTCCCTGCGGAAGTTGATATGAGGAAATACTTGCTGCATTTGCAACGCTGCGTCCACAGCTTTTTTTGAGCTCAGATGGAGCAGGTTGACATTTGGCAAGTTCGTCTCATTAGCCAGATAAGAGGCAATAAAAATAGCTAAACCCTCTGAATGAGGAGGTCTTGAGGCACTGTATGCATGGAGACCTTCCAGTGTGTTCTCATTTTGTACCAATTTGGTATAAGCCGCCATGATTTCGGCTGTTTCGCAGTGCAAGCTCAAACTGATGTCTTCCTGTTTCTCAGGGTATTCAGTCATTGCCTTTTGAACACCTCTCATGACGAATTCAAAATGAGCAATATCGTATTTTTCGTCCTCACCAATCATTAAAAATGCATGTTGATTGGAAGAAGCACCGTGCAGGCCATGTCCACCGTAGAACATGAATATTTTGAAAGATGTGATGCCAAATTCATCAATCAATAATGGAATTTCTTCAATGTGTGTTTTGTCCATGGGGGCCACATGGTAGGCATAATCGACATAAAAATTCCCTTCTGACTGTGCCAATACATCTGGCATAAAAGCTTGGTAAGGGCCGCCTTTATTGAGGTAATAGCCCCCGGTTCTGATGTAATTGAGACTCGTAGTCACGCCCCCCATGGCCGCTGCTCTGCTTTCGATCGGAGCATCCTGATACAGTGGGTTGTAAATTCCTGTATGCATGTGAGCATCCACCAGTCCTGGGAAAGCGAGCTTATTTTCACCGTCATAAACCTCCACAGATTCTGTTGCGTCTATGTTGGGAGCTATCATCTTGAATGCCCCATTTTTAATGCCTATATTGACTGACTCTATGCCCTTAGCATTCGGCCTAACAACTTGGACATTCTTGATTACAAGATCGTAATTTTTTTCATTGCTCATATTGTTATACCTTAATTGTATTTAATTCCCATTGACTGGATCAAATCCCAACGAGCCTGGATTGAATAGATTTTTTGGATCAAACTGTTTTTTCAACGAGCAGAGTAAAGCTTTGGTTTCTTTGGTTCTTGTCTGCAAATAAGGATAATCTTTGCCGATTTGTAAATGAATAGCACCATTTGCAAGACACATTGCATCTATCCTTTCTTTGATTTCATGAACCAATTTGAGTCCTTTGGGATTGTGTTCGTGGACTGGAATGCTGTCCAGGTCTGAGGGGTAGACTTTTTTGTGATAGATGCTTTGTTTATCTTTCCACAAAAAAGTCGGTTCGTAGAGAAAGGCATTACTGTCGATGAAAGAAAACATTCGGGTCATGGTTACCTCATGTCGCTCCATTTTGTCTTTGTATTCGATCATCAGGGATTCAAAGTCATCGTCATGTTTGAGTACTTTTGAGAAGGGCAAGATACTGTGGGTAGGTTTCCATAGTTCGCCATTCGGGCCCAGTATGGGAGTCAACGGCATGAATGGATTTGCATGAAAATAGACTGGTATGGAGTTGGCAACTTCTTTCCCATATTTTCGCGCGATTGATCTGGCTGCAGCCAATTTAATCTTTGCTTCTTTATCGTTGATGCCTTCGCTGGAAAAGTGGCCAGAAAAGGCCGATTTCTTTAGGAAACCTCTCCCAGCAAAGCCCATTTTCATTATTTGGAGTAACCCGTCCACTGGATTCTTGGAAGATAAAAAAACGGATCTTGCTGCTACCAACGGATTGGTGTTTTCCATTTCCATGATTGCGGATTTCTGTTTTCGAGGATCAAGACCATGGTTGTCTGAGATCACTCCGATTTTAGAGATTTCACTCATCGCTAAAAACAGATGTTTGAAATCGGAAAAACCAAAAGAACATGCTGCAAAGCCTTGGGGAAATCTTGCTAATTTAAGAGAAATTCTGGTTTTGACGCCTAAAGCACCGGAATCTCCCAGGAATAAGCCGCCCAAATCTGGTCCGTAGTATCTGAAAAATGGGGATGATTCCTTTGAGTTTCCTTTGGAGCCAGTTTCAATCACATCACCATTGCCAATGACGATCTGCATACCTGCAAGTGAATCTGCAGACAGAGAATTATTGGTTGCGTGACTGACTGCATGGTAGGACATTGAACCGCCCACTGTAGCAACTCGACCTGAAAATGGACCCCAAAAAGGAGTTCTCAACCCCAAGGGTTTAAGCGCTTCATAGAGTTCCAGCCAAGTCACACCTGGCTCAACTGTCACAAACATGTCTTCTTCATGTATTTCAATATTTGTTAATCGTTGGGTATCGATCATCACGGTATTCTTTGTTACCGGTAAATAGCCTCCGGTGTAGGAGGCCCCACCGCCCCTAGCAATTAATGGAACTTCGTTTTTGATGCAGATTTGAGTGACTTTAATTAGCTCATCTGCATTACCGGGTCTAACGATTGCAACAGCCGGTTCAGCGGCAGTTGAAAATATGTCGGTGGAATAGAAAGTTAAGGTTTCCAGATCCTTTACAACATGGCTTTTTCCAACGAGGTTGGCAATTTCATTTAGGGCATTGTCGATCGAATCCATAGTTAATATTTAATTAAGCCATTCGGACGCTTGATTATATCCTTTGGCCTCCTTGCATGTTAAATTATTTAACCAATCTTCAACTCTAGATAACAGAATGGATTTCTCTAAAAGCTACAGCCAGTGCAGGTTCGGCCAGATACATTACCAAATTTGTGGGTCAGGGAAGCCATTGATTTTGTGCCACCAATCCCCAAGTTCTCTTGAAATGTTTCAATCGGTTTATCCGTTGTTAGCGAAAAAGGGTGTCATGGCAATAGGAGTGGACACTCCTGGATATGGCCAATCGGATGTACCAAAAGAGCAACCAACAATCCACGATTACGCTGAGTGCGTTATGAATATAATCAAGGATTTGGGTTTGGAAAAGACTGCTGTACTTGGCCATCACACGGGAGCTTGTATTGCTGCAGAACTTGCGGTTATGAAACCAGACTTAATCACACAAGTAATTTTGAATGGTCCACCTCTAATGACGGGTGAAGAAAAACAAGTGATGATCAAGGCCATTGAACAAGCCCCCGTTACTGTTCCACAAAAAGACGGCAGCCACTTGATTGATTTGTGGAATAAAAGAATAGGTTTTACCCCGGGTTGGACCAATGTCGAAGCGATGCATCGTGGTGTGGTACAAATGTTGAGAGCTGACAAGAATGATTTTTTTGGATTTCAGGCTGCTTTTGAGCAAGACTTACACGGTTTACTTCTTAAAATTGAACAACCCACAATGATTTTGACAAACACCGGAGATGATATTTATTTTGCAGCATTAAGAGCAAAAGAAATTCGACCGGATTTTCTGTTCAAGGAGTTAAGTGGAGGTACCCATGACATCGTTGATGAGCAGCCGGAAGCTTGGGCTGAGATTGTTACAGAATTTTTTTTTGAAAAAAAATGAAAATAACACTTACTAATCTTGCCATTAAAGATTAATATGCACACTTTGTTAAATGATATGGATGATAAGTATGAATATTTATTTAGGTAATATAGCTTGGTCAATGACTGAAGATACTGTTGAAGCACTCTTTGCGGAGTTTGGAACTGTTTCCTCGGTTAAGATTATTACAGACAAGTACTCAGGCCGTTCGAAGGGTTTCGGGTTTGTTGAAATGGATGATGATGCAGCAGCTCAGGCAGCCATTGATGCCCTTAATGACAGCGAACACGATGGGAGAAATTTAAGAGTAAATCAAGCTAGACCAAGAGAAGATCGTAGAGACTAATATTTAGTAATTATTTTTTTCATTTCTCTTAACAATAGAGCTCTGTAGGATCTGCCACGGAGCTTGGTGAAAGTGCTTGTTTTCTAAAAGCCACAGAACTGAGTGAAAAAAATAATTTATCCTCCTTTTCTGACTCTTTTTGGCTTGATTTGCCAAACATTTCTGGATGCTTATCTGCCCATTGTCCAGGCATTGGTTTTCCCTCTTTGGGCAGGTTCAGTCGTCGTGGTTCTTGGTTTGTCGATAATTGTTTACACCATCTCGTTGTTCAAGAGGCAGCAAACAGACGTTATGCCTGATGGCAATCCAAGTATTTTAATCACTCACGGGATTTACAAAATCACAAGAAATCCAATTTATCTTGGTATGACCCTTATTTTGCTTGGTTCTGCTTTTATGTTTGGAACGCTCGCAACATTTTTTATCCTCCCACTGTTTATGGCAACGGTAGATTTGATCTGGATCCGTTTTGAGGAAAGAAATTTGGAATCTATTTTTGGGAACAGGTACACAACATACAAAGGGTCGGTTAGAAAATGGATTTAATGCTCCATTAATACTTCAAATTAGTGAAGAGATTAGGTTGCA
>Ga0208571_1000918_pt1 | contig 9878 bp, 8 predicted proteins | sample DeeseametaMP0103_FD_184223 | JGI IMG/M metagenome (GOLD analysis project Ga0208571, IMG submission 184223) | Marine microbial communities from the Deep Atlantic Ocean - MP0103 (SPAdes) | ecosystem: Environmental > Aquatic > Marine > Oceanic | place: Atlantic Ocean | collected 2010-12-22
CTGAAAGCAAGTAGGTAATAGATTGTTTTTATAAAAAAGCCCCCTTTCAAAAGGGGGCTTTTTATTTTAACGTACTAATTTTAAAAACCAATTAGATTCATATTGAGGGGTAAAGGATAATATTAGGCTTCTGCTTCAAGAATTTCTTCCCCAATATTATGTTTGGCTTTAAGGCGAATATACTCTCCCGACTCTTTAAACCATAATAATCGGGTTTGTCTTTTATCTTCACTGATATATTCTACACAATATTCAATTCCAGAACCGGTATTAATAGTCTTAGTACCGAAGGAAAATTGGGGGGTACGAACAAAGTTTGGATCATTTTCAATTTGCATAAAAACTCCTTAATTTAATTAATAAAATTTACATTGAAGAAATAACAATTGCTAAAACAAAAATATTAAATTTAGAAAAAAGGTAGTTAAAATTAGGATAAAAAAACGAATCAGAGACAATTAGATGTGTCCTGTACACCTATTTTCTCAAAAGGAATACAGCTGGGGTATGGGGGGCAAAACTGGTTGTATGCAAAATAAGTATTGGTGAGGTTCGGATAAAAAATGCAGAGGGAATCGGGCATCACTCCACTTAATTGGTTCCAGTATATATATAACCAATTTAAATGAGCGAGCCTGCCAATACTTTTGGGTAGTTTTCCTGTTAGCTGATTATAAGATAAATTCAATGTATCTAAAAATGTTAATTTCCCAATGCTTTCGGGTATTTCACCACTGAGGGAATCATCATACAGCCATAAAAAAGTGAGTCTCCCATTTTCATTCCATTTTTGAATTTGCAGTTCAAGGGGTTCAATGCTTCCGCTTGAATCTGTATCCAGATTTGAAATAATTGATCCGGAACTGTTATCAATAAAATCCTGTAACACATCCAAATCGCTTTGATGGTAGCATTTTCCGTTGATGTCGGAATGGCCGCTACCGCATCCTTCTGGTTGGGTGGTACAGGCCATCAAAAAAGGAATTATGAGAATTAAATATTTCTGCATTTGGGGTGGATAGAAATTTGAAAATGGAAATTTGAAATTGATGGGAAATTAAATTGTACCAAATCCCGAAGCATCTAATTTACAGTCAATTGTTTCTGCCTGTTTTTTGCCCAATAATAAGTTCCAAATCCGGTTATTAATTCAAAGGCAATAAAGAGAGAGATATTTATGGCAATACCAGTTGCAAACCCATAACTATGCAAACCGACACCGAGAAGATTTACACCAAACCAAGCCAAAATCACTACAATATTATTCAGGATCATGCCCAGCGCAAAACCCATTGGTTTCACAAATCCGGTAATGCGAAGATGCAACATCATAATCTGCCACATGACAATAAGGAGAGCGCCATTTTCTTTTGGGTCCCATCCCCAAAACCTCCCCCAGGATTGATCCGCCCAAATTCCTCCAAGTATGGTGCCAAAAAGGGTGAAGAATAAAGCAAACAGGGTTGCTCCAAACACATTGGCATTCACAGTTTTTAGATATTTTTTATCAAAGGGAGTCCGGATGGCTTGGAGCAAATATACATGTCCCAGCACACCGGCAAAGAGAGATGTACCATATCCGATGGTGATGGTGGTGACATGGGTTGCCAGCCAAAAATTTGAATTTAACACAGCTACCAGCATTCCCAGGGTATCACCATCATTTGCATACCCGAGTCCTACAAAATGGAGTGCTGCTCCAACGATGGTACCCATGAAAATTCCCATTCCATCTTTGCGATTATATTCCAAAAGCGAGGCGCAAATGACCCCAATGAGGCTGACAAAAATGATGCTTTCATAGAGCGTTGACACAGGAGGCCTCTGCATTATTATAATGCGTAAAAGGATGCCATAAAAATGAAATGCCAATCCGCCTAACAAGCAGGCAAATGAAATTCGCCTGAGTAATTTTGGTTTTGTCATCCAGGAAATTACTAAAAGGAGAAATGCCAGGATGTAGAATGCGATGCTTTTATAGAATAGATTTGCTTGGTTTGTCCATGTTTCCAATTTCACATTGGTTAGGTTGGATAAACCGTTAAATGGATGGGAAAGCAGGTTTTCATATTCTGCTAAAACGGAATCACTTTTCACGGTATCCTTATCAATCCGGGACTTTAAAAACGATTCCAGGGTTATGAGTAATTTTTCCTGATTTGGACCGATCATTCTACTTTCCATTAATTCCCAGGGAGACTGCCATTCCTCATTCTGGTTTCCACTTTCAGGAGGTATAATTTTCAATATCCGGGCGAATTTATCCTGATCTATCTCATTTAAAACACCCATTATATGCTGCAGCTCATAGTCTGATTCTAACCACTCATTTTTTTCCCGATTCAGCAATCTTTCCATAAGGGGACTGAGTTGATTCGCCTTCCTCATTAATTGGTAATAACTGAGTTTATCTCCGGAATTGACAGATAAAGATTGGGCGATGGTTTTATGGTTAATCTGTATCAAAGGAAGTAGACAGGAAAGACTGTAACTGAGCGTCTGGTATTGGATTACATTGCTGTAAACCTTCAGCATGTGTATATCAAATTGGGTGAGTTCGGCTTCCGGTTTTCCCTGAATAGTTGTGATATAATCAATCTGATTTTTTAATCCGGATAATATTTCCTTTCGATTATATAAATGACTCGGATCCCAATAAAGTCCCAGGCTCGCTACCACCTCAGGGTTGCTTATGTTGAAGACTCTGTATTTATCTCCCTCGTCTGGATTTATAGCTATATCAAAAAACCAATCAATTGCTGATAATCCTTTAGAATTTAATTCTTCTGGTAATGCTTTGGGTTTAATAGACCGTTTACCGTAAATAACCAGAAGTTGGTTTCTCACAAATGTATCTAGGGGTTTAATGCGCCCGTTTTCATGTATGGGAATATCACGTTGATCAAAATCTCGGGGAAGTAGAATTCCACAAAGCAATATAATGAATGATAATGTCAGATTATGGATTTTCATACAGCAATCTTTTCTTTTGATTTCCTAAAAAGGTCAGGTAATTTTTGAGACAGATGAAATAATAATCCAATACACATGATGATGCTGGAAATATAGGGGAAAAGGCGTCCATAATTTTTAACTACTGCCAGTACCGTTGTTTCACTGTTTGGACCCTCAATAAATGAAGACTGAAAAAAAGTGTATCCCTTATGCCTTAGGGGTTCGTTCATTTGAATGAGAATCTTCCGGACAGCGCCATTTTCTATTAAGTTTATATCAGAGCTGTAACTTTTTGGAATGTCAGTTCCCGGATGCAGGATTTTCTTAAAATCTAAGAGTTCAATTGAAAAGGGGAGATAGGTGCGTTTCCGGCGAAGTATAATTGTATAATCTTTATTGTTTACAGAAACAGTCTGGGATATAGGCTGCCCCAGAAAAATGCCATACATTCCATCCGCATTTGTTCCCGAATTACTGATTTTATAAATCATTCCGGGACGGTTCCAATTATCCTCTTTTTCTGGTTTTAATTCACTCAGCATAAATTTTTTCAACATACCTTTATGTTGTATGCCCGCAGGGGAATTCCTTTTAGTGGGTTCACAATTTTCCAGGTAATTTATAATTTCAATTTCAAAATTCAGGTTTGCATGTGCAAGTACCTGGTTTCTTTTTAATAAGGGTTGATCAAAAATGGTAAATTCATCAAAGCTACTTGCAGATGTATTTATAATGGCTAATTCCATAAAATGGTAATCTTCTACATGATTTGATTGAGCGCTCTCCTCAATGACCATATTGCCTTCAGAACTGAACATGGCAGTTAATCCACCACCAACCAATAGCAGTATTCCGCCCAGGTGTAAAATCACTATTCCCAATTTTTTAATTTTCCAGATACTTTTTTTGAAAAAGAAGAAGGACAAATTAATCAGAATGATAATGAGAGTGAGTCGGCCACCGGGCATGGGTATAAACCAAAACCAGATAACCCAAGCTGAGAAATACCTATTTTGGGCAGCATATAAACCCATATCTTTTTGCGCCAGTGTACCCAAAACTACCAGCATCATCATCCAGATTATGGCGAATACAAAAATTTTGGGTTGCTTTAAAAAATTGATGATATCTTTAATACGCATAAATTATGCAGTCTTTTTTTAAATTGAGATTATAAGGGATGAACAGAAGGAAATAAAGTCGGTCTCGATTTCACGAATACCCTTAGGGCTTGCAGATAGTTTAACAAATAAGGTCTGGTTACCTGCAGGGAGGATAGCGCAGAGAAAGGCAGAATCCAACTCTTCATTAATTATTCGAATTATTTTGTAATCCCCTAATCCCCCTTTATAATCGATCATTTCTTTTTCAATTTCGAAAAGTGATTGGGAATCCAGATTTAATTGTCTTCTCCAACGGTTTACATTGGCTTCAATACTGCCTCCGGTGCCGCCTAATTGAATAACCGATAAATCGCCCATTCCTCCAGAAAAGGGAACATCAAAACTTGCCAGTCTCATGGAGGAACCTGAAGACGCAATCCAACTTCCTGGTTTTGTCCAGCTAAATCCTGTAGAATTTTTTTCAGGAGTCTCAACCCGAGGTTTGTTAACAGGTGCTTTAGTTTTAGCTAATTGATAGGTCCGAATATGGTTATCTTGTCCGCAGGATTGCAGAAATACCAATATCAAAATGGAGAAAATTAATTTGATTAACATGTAGAAAAATTAAAGGTAAAGTCGGACGCAAACCTTTGAATAATTAGTCAAACATTTCCCAGCGCACATCTCGGGTGACATAAGTGACTGAAATAGAATCCGGTACAGCAACCGTTACACTAAATTGAGCAGATTGGTTTGGTTCTAAAACGGTGTCGGTAACAATCCCGGAACGGTAAATAATTTGAGATCCTTCAATGAAAGTGGAATCAGATCCCAGAAGTTGCGTGTTTCCCCCCCATAGATTATAAATGACCCTTACAAAATCTCCCCTGCGATTGCCCTGATTCATAACCTTTCCGGTGAAAAGTCTAAATGAATCAAAGGCTTCTTCTTGTCCATGACCAATGAAAACTAAATCAGGGGTGGGAAGTATTAAATCTTCAATGCCCTTTATATCAGATTTATTTAGAGTTAATAATCCTACATCTGTATTTACCAGGAGATAATCTAACTTATCTTTTTTAATAGTGCCTTCAATGATAGAACCATTTTTCAATGATATTTTATGTGCTGCCGGAGGATTATCAATGAGTGCTTTCAATTGTTTGGTATAATCCGTTTCAGGTGGTTTGTACTCATAATCCAATACCTTATTTCGAAGCAATTCAACCTCTTTCTGAATATCCTCCATAGTTTGTTCCAATTCAAAAAACTTATCTATTTGAACAACGGCAGCACTATCAGCAAATATTTCTGTGATTTCGGTTTGGATTGGTGTTTCAATCTGAGAGTCTGGATCTGCGTTTTTCTTCCTCCCGCATCCCAATTGAAAAAGAGAAATTATCAGTATAATTAATAATGATAGGGATCTAATCATTAGCAAACCCAATAAATCCAGCTTCTTTCTTCATAGCTTTAAAAGCCGCCATTCTAAGTTTATCTTGATAATTATCATAAACACCAAACTCATGGAGCATCCCCACAATTTCATTATAATAGATATAATTTGCTGGATCATTTAGTAATTCCACAATTCCATCCACAACCTCTGGGTCAGAGAAACGAGTTAATCCCCTAAAGGCTTTCAGCCGGATATTACTGGGGAAATCTTTGGTCTGTGCAATTTCCAAATACAGAGATTTTATTTCAGGATTATCAAAATTGTCAAGAGAGTTAATTATTGTATTGAGCAGGGAATAGTATTTATGCCTTCCAACTTGATAGGCTTCTAAAAGTGCCATCAACATTCTCTCTTCCGGCATTTCTCCCATCACGTCAAATGCAAATTCGTTGACCTTATCTCGGGAAACTGGATCTCCCAGCATTTCAACAAAAAAGTCAACCAATTCAGGGGCTTGTTTTTTAGATAATACATCCACTGCACGGCTGCGAACGTTCACCGGTAAATTTTTATTTTTGGCAATTTCCATTAATATAGGAATCACCTTATCATCCCCGATTTTACCCAAAGTGGTAGTGAGCAAATTATTCATCTGGGCATTACTTCGTTTACTCACCTCATATAATTTAATGAGAAGAATGACTTCATCCTTTGTCCCAATTTCTCCAATTGCACTGAGAATATCTGTTCTAATTTCATTGGTTTTTGCCTCGGTTGCATTGAGAGCCGCAATTAGGGAATCGGTTGAACTTATGTCTTGAAAGCTGATAAGGATTTTTATTGCTTCCTTCATTAAATCGAGTTCAATTAGGCTGGCGTTGCGAACCGTGCCCTGAATATCATGAATTACTTTGGGATCCCGACTCTCGGAAAGTGCACGCATTGCTGCCAACCGCACTTCATAGGATTGGTTATTATCCTTATACATTTCAGTAAGTAATTGGAGCGCTTTCTCATCACCATTTTTAGATTTGAGGCGTTGTTTTTCTACATCTTCAAGCGCATATTGAGAAAACCTGGCGCATCCGGAAATAAGGATAACCCCGGTGATGAAAAATAGAAGTTTACGAATGCTGAGTTTAAAAAGGATTTTCATACTATTTAGGAGTAAAATTTCCCTCATTATTCAAAGGTGAAACAAGGGAAATCTAAACCTCATCCCATTTACCCTGCCACCAGCCATTATTATCTAAGCGTGTCACCGTAAAATGCCGTAGCCAGTCCCCCATGAAAATGAGGGAATTGCCATCTTCTTCAACGATTCCAGTTTGATGATAATGACCCAATAGAACGGTATTGAATCCCAGCTTCCATTGTGACCGGCCATATTCAATTAATTCAGTTCGGATAGCATCCGCTTTTAAATCATGATGATGATAATCACCACTGGCTTTAGAGACTTTTTTTGCAAGACCACAGCCCCAATCTGGGTGAAATAATTTAAACAGCCAAATGCATAATGAACTGCGGATAATTTTTTTCATGAATCGATATCCATAGTCATTTTTCAATATACCATCTCCATGACAAACTTGAATCTGAGAATCATTTTGATTAAAATCTAAATTTCCTGAGTAAACTTCTGCACTAAATTTTTCCTTAAAATAACCAAAATCCCAATAATCGTGATTTCCTAAAACAAAGTGGATGGCAACTCCTGATTGATTTAGCTGGTGAAGTTGTTCCAAAAGGTCAACATATCCAGATGGAACCACATAGCGATAATTGAACCAGAAATCAAAAAAATCTCCTCCAATTACAAGGGAACCTCCTGTAGATTTTATTTTATCAAATACGTGGTATAATTTGGAACGGCGATCTTTTTCTGAATCATCTACATCCATTTTGAAATGGTTGTCAGAAACAAAATATACTGGAAGCTTTAACACGGTATAAAATTAGAAAGGTCAATCCATGACTTCAAAAATAAAAGAATGGAAAAACATAGAAAATCACCTTTAGATTATTCCATAAAAAATATTCACCTTTTGAGGGGAAACAATTGAACTATTTAAACATTTGAAGCATTAATAGAACATGATACAGAAAATAAAATATTTAATTTATATTCAATTTATATCTATGGCTTTAGGGCAATTTGGACAGAATATCGTCCAATACGATGATTTTACATGGCATTTTATTCAGTCTAAGCATTTTGATATTTATTATGCGGAGGATGGGAGGTCACATGCTGAGTTCACTGCAGAGGAAGCAGAAGCGGCCTATCTGAAAATATCCGATCGGCTCAATTGGCGATTAAAGAGCAGAGTTTCCATTATTGTATATAATTCCCATAATGATTTTCAACAAACCAATGTTGTAGATAGCTATATGTTTGAGGGAATCGGCGGGGTAACTGAGTTGTATAAAAATAGGATTGTCATCCCATTCGATGCCTCAAATCAGGAGTTTAAGCATGTTATTCATCATGAATTGGTTCATGCATTTATTAATGATTCAGTTTATGGTGGAAGTCTAAAGAATATGGTTGCCAGTTCTATAAAAGTTCATATTCCCATGTGGATGAATGAAGGTTTGGCAGAATATCTTTCCAGCGGCTGGGATACCAATTCGGAAATGTGGATTCGAGATTTAGCAATCAATGGAGGAGAATTCCCACAAATTCGTCAACTCACTGGCTATATGGCATATAGAGGCGGACAGTCAGTCTGGAATTTCATTACTGAAAAATGGGGAGAAGAGTCCATTGCAGAAATTTTCTATCAGTTAAAAAAATCGAATAAAGTCGAAACCGGATTTAAAAGAGCGTTGGGGGTAGATTTAAAAAAACTCAATGAGCAGTGGCATCAATATTTAAAAGAACAATATTGGCCGGATGTGGCAAATCGAGAGAACATTCCTGATTTTGCCAGACAGTTGACAGATCATGAAGAATTGGAAAACACCTATAATGTAGCGCCTGCTATTTCACCAGATGGAAGCCGTATTGCGATTTTTTCCAACAAGTCTGGACCTATGGCAATATATCTTATTTCTGCTGAAGATGGAAGGTTTATTAAAAAAATTATTCAAGGAGAACGAAATTCGGAATTCGAAGAATTACACATTCTAAAACCAGGTATTACCTGGTCTGAAGATAGTAAAAAAGTTGCCTTTGCTGCAAAATCTGGGAAATCTGACGCACTTTTTATTGTGGATTTGAAGTCGGGAAAAAGGAAAAAGCATCGGCTAAATATGGAAGGAATTTTCAGACCGGCATGGCGGCCGGGAACCAATGAAATTGCATTTATTGGAAATAATGGGATATCTAGTGACATTTACCTTTTTAACCTGGATTCTGAAAAACTCACAAACCTCACTAAAGATTGGTTTACCGATGACCAAATATCCTGGTACCCAGATGGGAATTCAATTTTGTTTATCTCAGATAGAGGTAATGTATTAGAAACGGGAATTGCCAATAAACCGGAAAATCACCTTTTTAATCAAACCGATATTTATGAATTAAATATTGAATCAGGAATTGTGGAAAGAATTACGGATACTCCCTTTAATGAGATGTATCCCTGTATTTCAAATGATAGTAATTATCTTGCATTCATTTCCGATAAAAGTGGAATTAATAATATTTACCTTTTTTCAGATATTCAATCCCTGGATAATTTTCAAAACCCCCAGGTTATTACCAATGTTCTCACGGGTATTACACAACTTTCCTGGAATGGGGATGATACTCAACTCATTTTCACCGGTTTTTTTAATAAAGGGTATGATATTTATACTTTTGATAATCCCATCCAAAAAGTGGCAGAGAATATTCAAGTTTATCCAGCAGCCTGGACTTTAAAATATGAAGAACCCGATTTACTTAGAAATGATGAATTAAGAAAAAGCAAATCGTTTGTCAGTGCAGATAAATATAAAAATTATATATTTTCTGGATTTGATGCTACGAAGAATGTTCACATTCCTCCTGAAATTATTGAATTGGATACATCTGCAGTTTACGATAGCACCGGACTATATCGAACCCATCTATACAAAACCCGTTTCACTTTAGATTTTGCACAAGCATATTATGCTTTTGATACACGTTATGGCGGACAAGGAATGGCGTATTTTTTATTCAGTGATATTTTAGGTGATCATAAACTCCAGCTGGGAACTGAAATGGTGGTGGATCTACAGCGGTCAGATTATTTTCTTTTATATCGTCTTCTCCCCTATAAAATTGACTGGAATTTTGTATTTTATCATCTTGCATATCAATATCGTAAGTATAGTTCTAATTTTTCTACGAATGATATAACCTTATATCAAAATATTGGCAGCAGCATCAGCGCCAGTAAACCTTTATCCCGCTTCAGGCGGATAGATGGCGGTGTTGATATAAACCA